>Ga0207701_10000019_pt1 | contig 122252 bp, 108 predicted proteins | sample KBSSwiSSwithPhiX_FD_184294 | JGI IMG/M metagenome (GOLD analysis project Ga0207701, IMG submission 184294) | Switchgrass rhizosphere bulk soil microbial communities from Kellogg Biological Station, Michigan, USA, with PhiX - S5 (SPAdes) (version 2) | ecosystem: Environmental > Terrestrial >...
TGGTGCTCGGCATCGTCGCCTACAAGCGCCTGTCGCTCGATGAGTACCCGGACGTCACCTACCCGGTGATCATCGTCCAGACGAGCTACCCCGGAACGTCGCCCGAGGTGATGGAGCGCCAGATCTCGCGTCCCATCGAGCAGGCGGTGAACACCGTTCAGGGCATTTACGAGGTCAGCTCGACATCGCTCGAAGGCATCTCGATCGTCCGTCTGCAGTTCAACCTCGGCGCCGACGTGAAGGGCGCGCAACAGGACGTGCAGGCGAAGGTGTCGGGAATCCGACGGCAGCTGCCACCCGACATCGACGAGCCGATCGTTAGGCACTTCGACCCGAACGACAGTCCGATCGTGACGGTCGCTGTCCAGAGCACCGAGCGCCCGCTCCGCGAGATCACGGACATGGCCGACGAGACCATCGTCACGCGCCTCCAGGCCGTGCCCGGCGTCGGCGCCGTCAACCGCACCGGCGGCAGCGAGCGCGTCATCCGCGTCCAGCTCGACCCGGCCGCGTTGAGCGCCTACCGCGTGAGCCCGCTGCAGGTGATGCAGGCCCTCCAGCTCGAGAACCAGGAAGTCCCGGCCGGTCGCGTCGACTACGGCGACATTGAGCGCCTGGTACGCGTGACCGGACGTGTCATCGAGCCCCGGCAATTCTCCAACATCGTGGTCGCCGTCCGCAACAACGTCCCGGTTCGAATCTCCGACCTCGGCACCGTCATCGACGGCGAAGCCGACAAGCGCACCGCTGCCGAGATCGACCGGAATCCGGCGGTGGCGATCGACATCCTCAAGATCTCCGGCGCGAACACCGTGGATGTCGCTGACTCCGTCCGCGCTGCCGTCGCGGATCTCTCCAAGCAACTGCCAACCGACGTCACGCTCCGCCTGACGCGCGATGACTCGAAGCGCATCCGCGAGTCGCTCGCCGACGTGCAGATGAGCCTCGTGCTCGGCGCGATCCTCACGATCGCCATCATCTACCTCTTCCTCAACTCGTGGCGGTCCACGGTCATCACCGGGCTCGCGCTGCCGATCTCCATCATCTCCGCGTTTTTCATCATGTGGGTGATGGACTTCACCATCAACACGATGACGCTGCTCGCGCTCTCGCTCGCGATCGGCCTGCTCATTGACGACGCGATCGTCGTCCGTGAGAACATCGTGCGCCACATGGAAATGGGGAAAGACCACTACACGGCGGCACGAGACGGTACGTCCGAGATCGGCCTCGCTGTGTTCTCCACGACGCTCGCGGTCGTCGCGGTGTTCGTCCCCGTCGCGTTCATGGGCGGGATCATCGGCAAGATCTTCTTCCAGTTCGGCGTCACGGTGGCGTTCGCCGTACTCGTGTCGCTGTTCGTGTCGTTCACGCTCGACCCGATGCTGTCGAGCGTATGGTACGACCCCGACGTGGAGCACGGCGCCAAGGCCGACGCGGCGCATAACGCCGAACACGCGGCACCGAAGCCACGGTCACCGATCCGGCGCGTGGCGATCGCGTTCAACAACTGGTTCGAGCGGAGCTCCGACAGGTATCCGGGCCTGCTCAAGTGGGCGCTCCATCATCGCGCGCTGGTGATGGCGGCGGCCGTCGCGTCGATCGTCGCGGCGTTCATCATCATTCCGCGACTTGGGTTCACGTGGATGCCCGACTCGAACGGGGACGACTTCTCCGTCGGTATCCGAACGCCACCCGGCTCCACGCTCGACTACACCCTCGAAAAGGGACGCGAGATCAGCGACTTCCTCAGAAAGGAACACGACGTCGAGTACACGTACCTCACCGTCGGCGGCGGCTTCCGCGGCACGCCTAACCAGGGCACGATCAACGTCCAGCTTCGCCCGGCCCACGACCGTGACAAGACGCTGACCGAGATCCAGAACCAACTGCGCGGCAAGCTTCGGCAGATCACTGGCGTCATTCCCTCCATCAATCCGCCCCAGAGCATCTTCGGCGGACGTGGCCAGCCAATCCGCGTGAACATTCAGGGCCCGGAGCAGTCACGTCTCAAGATCGCGGCTGGGCGCGTGTACGAGGCGATGAAACAGATCCCCGGTGTCGCCGAACCAAATTCGAGCGACCAGGGCGACATTCCCCAACTCGACGTCAGCGTCGATCGCCAGCAGGCGTGGGCCGCGGGACTCGGGATCAACGCCATTGGAACCACGCTCCAGCCCCTGTTCTCCGGCACGCGCGCCACGCGCTGGGAAGACCCTCAGGGTTATCAGCACGACGTGATCGTCGTGTACCCCGACTCACTTCGGAAAACGGCGGCGGATGTCGCGAACATTCCGATCGCCAGCGCGAACATCGATCCGACCACCGGCCAACCGGGCATCGTTCCCCTGTCTCAGGTTGCCGAGGTGCGGAGTGGCGTCGGCCCGCAGCAGATCGAGCGTCGCCAGCTCGAGCGTCAGATCAACATCTCGTCGGGCGTGATCCCGGGCTACCCATTGGGTGATGTCGCCGGCAAGGTGAAGGCAGCGATTGATTCCCTCAACCTCCCGCCTGGATACCACGCCGTCTTCACTGGTGACGTGCAGAACCTGAACGACACCAAGGGCTACGTGGCCGAAGCGCTCATTCTCGCGGTCATCTTCATCTACCTGATTCTCGCGTCGCTGTTCGGATCGTTCCTCCAGCCGCTCGCCATCATGCTCGCGTTACCCCTGAGCTTCATCGGGGTGGCGATTGCGCTGCTCATCACCAGGGGCAACATGAACGTGATGTCCATGATCGGCATCATCATGCTCATGGGGCTCGTCACGAAGAACGGCATCCTGCTGGTCGATTTCACGAACCAGGAACGCGAGCATGGCGGCGAACGAGAAGCCGCGATTCTTCGAGCAGCGCGCACACGCATCCGACCGATCATCATGACGACCTTCGCCATGGTGTTCGGGATGATTCCGCTGGCCCTGGCAATCGGTGCTGGCGCCGAACAGCGAGCCCCCATGGCGCGAGCCGTCATCGGCGGCTTGATCACCTCCACGTTCCTCACTCTGTTCGTCGTGCCGGTGATGTACACGCTGCTCGATGACGCTGCCGCGTGGCTTCTCAGCCGTCGGCGATCACCTCATCACGCCCCACCCTCTCGCGATCCGGCTGTCACGGACGCTGCATTCGGGGACTGACAACCGCGCGCGCCGCGTTGTGTCGCTTGACTCTGCGACCCGGCGATTGTACTAGGGTGACGTGAAAGCGGGTGCTTCGTCGCACCCGCAAAAATGAAAAGTGATGGGCATGTGACGTGCACCTTTCCCGCCCGGTTTTTCCCCTGGTTCAGACCGGACGGCTATCCCACAGGAGGCGGTCATGCCGCGCGGTGAAGAATTGGATCGTGAGTTCAAGTTTTCCGACCGGGATGACGAATCAGACGACCTGGGCTACGGTGGCGGGAGCTCGTTCGACGATGACGACGACGAGGACGGCGGCTGGGTCCTGAACCAACGCGACGAAAGCCTGTGGGATGACGCCGACGAGAGCGATGACGGCGACGACGACGAGGAAACCGAGGCGGTCGGTGGTGGCGACGAGGAAGACGAGGAGGAGGCCGAGGTCTTCCCGCGTCCCGGCCGACCGGGACGCCCGCGCAAGACGCCCGCTGAAAAAAGCGTAGTGGCATCCACCGCCCCAGCGGCATCGCCCGCTCCGGCGGCCGCTCCCGCACCCGCTCCGCCCCCGAAGCCAGCCGCATCCAAGGCCCCCGCCAAGGCGGCAACGAAGAGCGCACCCGCGAAGAAGCCGGCAAAGAAGGCGGCTGCAAAAAGCGGGAAAAGTGCGCGCTCCGCGGCGAAGGGCGGAGCGAAAAAAGTCGCCAAGGCCAAGAGCGCAGCGAAAGGCGCGAAAAAGTCGGCCGGCAAGAAAGCCGCGAGCAAAAAGGCCCCGGCTCGCAAAGCGAGCGGCCGCGGCGGAAAGGCCAAGAAGAAGTAGGTCGAGGCAGCGCTCCACCGGCGCGTCAGGCGCCAGTTTTCGATCAGTTATGACCGCGGGGTGCTGCCGGCTCAGTCGGCGCCCCGCGGTTTCGTCTTCCGCCTATCCCGTTCGCATTCACGTCGCACTTACGACCCACTCTCCGCCGGACCATGCTGTCCACCGACCTCTCCGAGCATGCACTGCTCGACGCGCTTCCCGTCAACATTTACGCGCTGGATCTCGAAGGTCACCTCACCAGCGTGCGCCAGGCAGCACCGCGGTTCAGCGAAGATGGGGGAGCGCCCACCGCCACGATTGGCGATGCCAGCCGTGGGGCACCGATTTGGGATGCAATGCGCGGTACCATGTCGCGCGACCAGATCGAGTACGGAATGCAGCTTCTTCGAACCGGCCGAGCCCCGGTCGTTCGGTGGGAGCTTGAGCGCGGTCGCGGGGACGACCGCATTTTTCTGGCGCACATGACACCGCTACATGACGACGCTCGCGCCGTGACCGGTTTCGTGGTCTGCACTGTCGATATCACCTCGACGGATCACGCTCGAGAAGCCGTCGTCGATTCCGGCCTCGCGTTTGCTCGCGCCGTCGACGTTGGCGAAGCGTACCACGAAGCCGCGCAGCAGCTCCGTCAGACACTGCGCGCGGATGTGGTCGTCGTTGCCGTGAGCGATGACCACGGCACTTCCCCCCGCATCGTATATGACGCCGGGTCCGAGAGCGATCGCCGATCGCTCGAGCAACGCTTCGCTCGCGCCTGGCATTCCGCGCTCGAGAACGGCGGTGTTGTCGCGTCGCGTGCTGGTTCGACCGTCACCCTGACAGCCGCACTGCCCGCCCGATCCGGGCCGCTCGGCGTCATCTCGATCGACATCGACGCCATCGACTCCCCCGAAGAGATGGCCGAGGCTCGCCGCTATCTGTTGGCTGTCGCCACACAGCTCTCGGCGGCCATCGACCGCGCACGGCATGTTGCGAACTCAGGTCGTCGGCGCAGGAGCGGCGCGATCGGCGAAGTCGCGGCGGGGGTCGCGCAAGAGCTTCGTAACCCGATCTTTGGGATCTCGTCCGCCGCTCAGCTACTCCGCTTCCGGGCGCGAGAAGACCCGGTCATGGAGACCAACGTCGGACGTATTTTGCGCGAGGTTGAGCGACTCAATCGAATGGTCGGCACGTTGGTCGAGCTCGGGCGGCCGATCGTGCTGAAGTTGGCGCACGCCGATCCCGATGCGGTTTGGGACGCTGTGCTCGAGTCGGAGCGTGGTCGGCTCGAGAGCCGCGCAATCGCCATCCGGCGAACAACGCCGGCGACGCCCGCGTCGATCGTCATCGACGGCGAGCAGTTGGCCCAGGCGTTCAAGAGCATCCTCACGAATGCGGTCGACGCCGCCCCTGTGGCGTCGGATCTGTCGCTCCAGTCAACGCTGCTCCCAAACGGTGGATGGCGGTGTCGGCTCACGAACGGCGGCGCGCCGATCCCGGCGGAGATGTTGCCGCGAGTCTTCGAACCGTTTCTGTCAACGAAGCCAGGAAGCCCCGGGATGGGGCTCGCGTTCGCCCAGCGAATCGTCGAGGAGCACCAGGGCACGATCACCGTCGAAAGCTCTGCGGAAATGGGCACGACCGTCGCGGTTAGCCTTCCGAGCACCCCTCGTACCGCCACGCTGACGTGATTATGTTCGCATCATGGCTGAATCACCGGTTGCTCTTCTCCGCGCGCACGCCCGCCACGCCCCCTGGAACGCTCGCGGGCTCGCGGCCCACGTCACCGCATTAGTCGACGCGGCGGGCATGCGGCCCACGAACGCGTCTGCCAGAGCCGCCCCGAGCGCCCGAGCAGTTCGGTTCTACGTGTCGAACGGCCTGCTCGACCGGCCGGAAGGCACCGGCACCGCGGCGATCTACAACTATCGGCATCTGCTCCAGCTGCTAGCGATCAAGATTCGGCAGCGCGAGGGCCAGACGCTCGATGTCATTAAGCGCGAAATGCGCGAGACCACGGGAGACCTTCTCGAGCGTCGCATCGCTCAGTCTCTCGCGCCAGCCCTCGGTGCGCGTGCCGACGCCGTCGTCGCGCAGGACGATCAGCAGGCGTTCGCGTGGCGTCGCGTTCCCGTCGCGGATGGAATAGAGATTCACGTCCGCGATGACTCCCCGGCATCGAGCGAAGATGCGATCGTCGCCATGCGCGAGGCCGTCCGCGCCGCTCTGGGCCGTGCCGACATTCGCGGCTGACGTTGCCCAACCTCTCGGTCAGAGCACGCGCTGCAAGGTGTTCGCTCCCCACTCGAGGAGTTGTTCGAGCCAAGACCGTCGGTTGAATTCCTCGAGCTTGATCTCTTTCGCATAGCGGAGATCATCCAGGAACAGCGAGTCGAGTGTGGCACCCACGCGCTCGTCGAGCGCGACGAGATTCGACTCGTTGTTGAACACCAGAGATCTGTTGTCGAAGTTGAGTGAGCCAACTGTCGACCACACGCCGTCTATCACGAACGTCTTCGCGTGCATCATCGTCGGCAGATACTCGTACACGTGCACACCACCCTTGATCAGCTCGGGATATCGTGCACGGCCAGCGTACAACGTGGTCTTGACGTCGCTCTTGTCGCCCGCCGTCAGCACACGGACATCGACGCCGCGCTTCGCCGCCCTAACGAGTAGGCGGCGAAAGTCGTCGTCGGGCACGAAGTACGAGTTCGAGATGTAAAGCGTGCGACGCGCGCCGCTGATCGACAGCGCCAGGAACCGCTCGGCGGGCGTACTGCCGGCCGTCGGAACTGAGTGAAACAACGCCGCCGGCACCGGTCCGACCTCGACAAAGGCCTGTGGCGGGAAGAACAAGTCGCCCGTGATGAGCTCACCGGCCGCCTCTGCCCATCCGGACGCGAACGTGGCCTGGAGTTGAGCGACCGCGGGCCCTTCGAACCGCACGTTCGATTCACGCCACTCGTTCTCCGAGTGCCCGCTCCCCATCCAGTAGTCGGCGAGACCGAAGCCACCTGTGTACCCGACGCGACCGTCCACGACCACGGCCCGGACGTGCGACCGCGTCGCCGCCCGGTGCAGCGTGTACCAGTGAAGCGAGCGAAGCCACGCGACCTCCACACCTGCCCGCTTCAGGTTCTCCGCCCAATCACCAGCGAGGTCGTGCGAGCCGAAGGCGTCGAGCAGCAGGAGCACTCGCACCTTAGCTCGCGCGCGATCAGCGAGGTATTTCGCCATCGAATCCGCCACGGCGCCCGGCTTCGAGAAATACATCTGCACGGTCACCGTTTGCGTGGCCGAGCGAATGTCAGCCCACAACCGCGGGTACACTGCGCCATTTGCGAGCACTTCGACTGCGTTGCCGTTCTCGAGCTTCATCCCCGAGAACAGCTGCATGGTGCGAATGAACAGTGAGTCGCGAACCCCGGGCAGCTGCTCGTCGCCGGCTGCGAGGACTCTTCGTACGGGAGTACCGCGCGTGACTGTCAAAAGCCCGATGAGCGCGAACGCGAGTGTCGCCAACACACCGAGCACGGCACCGAGCCGCTTCATAAACCGAGTCATGGAACCACCGTAGACGCTCGCCGATTCTACCTGACACCTGTCGCAGCGCAGAGGCCGTTCCACACGCTCACGGCTTTCGCATTACCGCCAAATCCCCGCCCTTATGTCCGCACCCGTTCGCACTGATCGTCCGCTCGACGGAAAAGTCGCGGTTCTCACCGGCGTCTCTCGGCCAGGCCAGGTGGGTGAAGTGGTCGCGCGTTCGTTAGCCGAACAGGGCGCGTCGGTTGTGCTGATCGATCGAACCGGGGTGGAGGCCGAGGCCCGGGCGGCGGAGCTTCGCGAGCGGCGGTTTCGAGCGATTGCAGCGCGCGCGGATCTGACCGACAGGGCTCAACTCGATGCGGTCGCGACGTCAGTCGAACGGGATTTCGGCGCGGTCGATGCCCTCGTCAACATCGCGGGCGGCTTCAGCATGTCGGGCAAAGTCGCCGACAGCGATCCGGACGCGTGGTCGAGGCAGTTGGACGTAGGCCTCACGACCGCGTACCTGACGACACGCGCCTTTCTTCCCCTGCTTCGAAAGCGTCGCGGCGCCATCGTCTTTTTCGCCTCGGCAGCTGCCTTGCCGGGTGGCCGGATCGCGGAAATGTCCGCCTACGCGGTCTCCAAAGCCGGCGTGATCACGCTAATGCGCTCGGTAGCTCAGGAAGAGCGCGATTCAGGGGTCCGGTCGAATGCTCTTGCCCCCACCGCGATTCGGACGACCGCGAACCTCGAGACCATGGGTTCGGCTCCGCGATACGTCGAACGCGAGGAAGTTGCCGACGCCGTGAGCTTCCTGTGTTTTTCCGACGCCGCACAGTCCATCACAGGTCAGGTGATCCAGCTCGGCTGACCGGTCGCTGCTTCGGTATCACGACAGCCGCCCGACACACGAGCAGCGGATTACCGCCAGGAACCACACATCACAGTGCCCACGGCCAGTAAGGCGGTGAGGCGTGAAAGACAACGAATGTGAGACTCGGCTCTAGCTTCACGAGACGCGCGACAGTACGCTACCGCATGAGCCTCGCCGCGCACCGGCGAACCGCCACGCGCACGATTGTGCTCGATCGATCGCTCGAGGCATTGCCGCTATTCCGCTTGAGTGATTCGGCCGATGACTCGGCGGTCACCTACGCTCCCGAATCGGGAGGACGGTGGCGCGTCCTGCCAACGCCCGGTGACCGCGTTCCCGGAACGTTCGACCAGGACGTGTACGTCGAGCTGCTGCGACGCTACCACGAAGCGAACTGCCCCGAAGATGGCTCGCTCACGTTCACGCTCCACGCCTTCCTTCGCTCGATCGGCCGACGAGTCGACGGGCGCACTTACGAACAGCTTCGCGGTGCACTAAGTCGCCTCGAGCGCACCGCCCTCGAATCGAGCGGCGTTTACTACGATGCCGCCGGCGCTACCCGTCTCGAGGGTCGCTTCACGATTCTCAGCTCCATCGCTATCGAACGCCGTCGATACAGTGACCGCGAGCAGCTCGCACTGTTCCCGACTTTCTCAGCGTCCGAGCCCGGAGACGCACGCGTCACGATCTCGAGCGTGATCCGCTCGAACATTGCCGTTGGTCACATCGTGACGCTTTCCGCACCGCGATATCTCAATCTGTCATCACCCGTGGCGCGTCGATTGTACCGGTTGTTGGAGGTCGCACGAGAAGACGGGACAGTGACGTGGCGAATCGCTCTCGATCAGCTCGCCGAACAGTTGCCGCTCGCTCAGCGTTATCCATCGCACCTGCAGCGTGTGTTGCAACCGGCGCATCAGATGCTGCTTGCGGAAGGCCTGGCCCGCGATATTGCCTTTAAGCAGCATCGGCGCGAATGGTTCGTTGACTACGTATTGGCATCGCGTTTGGTGTAGGACCTGCGAACCACCCTACATTTACCCGAGTCGCTCCGCACCTGAGTTGCTCCGCCCGGCTCCACTACAACGAAACGGAGTTTCCATGGCAACGAAGCTCGACAAGACGATCAAGCGCGAGATCGAAATGGACGGTCAGGCTTACATGGTCACCATCTCGCCCGATGGCGTGAAGCTGACGCAGAAGGGGTTCCGCAAGGGGCGAGAGATGTCATGGCGCGCGCTGTGGGCCAGTGGAAGTGAAGAAGGGGCCGGTGCAGGCGCCGGTGGAAACGGCCAGTGACGCACACTGCTTGCGTACAGTCCGTTTGAGGGCGCGCGGAACTCCTCCTCCCACACCGCGTATCTAGTTTGTCTACACCCCGTTGAGCTGAGCAATTCAATGAATCGAAAACGCACTGCGCTCCTCGCGAGCCTTGTCGCCACGCCGCTTCTCGTGGGCGGGTTCGTTTTTCAGGAGCGTGCAACCACAGACGGCGCTCGGCTCTTCGGCCAGGTGCTCGACCTCGTTTCCTCGCGCTTCGTAGACACGGTCGATACCGGTGCGCTTTACGAAAAGGCCGCCCGCGGGTTGGTCGGCCAGCTGCAGGACCCGTACAGCGAACTGATGTCCCCATCGCAGCTCCGTTCATTCAACAGCAACACAGGTGGACGCTACGGCGGCCTTGGCATGTCCATCGAGGAGCAACAGGGCAAAGGCATCACCGTCGCCAAAGTCTTCCACAACACCCCGGCTGAACGCGCGGGCATTCGCGAAGGTGATGTCATCGTGTTGGTCGATACGATCTCTACTCGCGGGTGGACTTCGAAGAAAACGGCGGATGCGCTCACAGGCACTCCGGGCACGAAAGTGACCGTCGGGTTTGCGCGTCCAGGCGTCACCACGCCCATCAAGATCGAGTTCACCCGCGCGGTGATTCGGGTACCGGCGGTGCCCTACGAGATCACGTTCGATGGAAAGGTCGGCTACATCCCTCTGGATCAGTTCAACGAGAACGCCACGTCCGAGCTCACCGAGAGCGTTCGGCGTCTGCAGAATGCGGGCGCGCGCGGGATCGTCCTCGATTTGCGTAATAACCCGGGTGGCTTCCTCGATCAGGCGCTCTCTATCAGCAATCTCTTCCTCAAGCAGGGGCAGGAGATCGCGAGCGTGCGCGGGCGAAACACCGAACCGCAGATGTACTTCGCGCGTGAAAAGCCTGCCGCGCCCGACGTTCCGCTCGTAATTCTCACGAACCAGTACACAGCGTCCGCGTCGGAGATCGTCGCTGGCGCGCTGCAGGACCATGACCGCGCGGTCATCGTCGGCAACACGTCCTTCGGCAAGGGGCTCGTCCAGACGCTGTTCAATCTGGACGGCGGTTGGGCGCTCAAGATGACGACCGCAAAATGGTACACGCCGAGCGGACGCTCTATCCAGAAAGAGCGGAAGCTGATGCCCGACGGCCAGTTCGTCGAAGTGCATCCCGACTCGCTCGAGTCCGATTCCGCGCGCAAGTCGCGCCCCCAGTTCAAGTCCGATGCCGGACGCGTGGTCTACGGCGGGGGCGCCGTCACACCTGATCTGCTCGTCCAGGCCGATACGCTGACGACGGCCGAGCAGGATTTCCGCAAGGCGATGGCGCCCAAGTCACAGGAGTACTACGTCGCTCTCTATGATCTCGGCTATGAGCTCAAGTCTCAGGTGAAGCCGGACTTCGCGATCAAGCCGGAATGGCGTGCCGATTTCCTCAATCGACTCGAGAAAGCCGGCGTGAAGGTCGATCGAAAGCAGTGGGACGCCGCTTCATCGCTCGTCGATCGCGATATCGAGCTGCGCGTCGCTCGCGCCGCGTTCGGTGACTCGACGGTTCGCCGGCGGACTCTCGATGATGATCCGCAGTTGAAGAAGGCCATCGAGATCGTCCAGAAGGGCACGTCCCAGAAGGATCTCTTCGCCCTCGTCGCTTCGAGGCCGCAGCGATAGCTTTCCGGCATGACGAGAAAGGCCTACTGCGCCGCCACGACCCTCGTCGTGGCGGCTTTCGCATCTGGGTGCCACCCGACGCCAACTCCATCCTCTGCCGCGGTCGCGGAAATCGGCGGCGAGAGCGTCGCCGTATCCGTTTCACCTGAGCCCGGCGAGTCACATTTGTCGAACATCCGCCGCCTCACCAACGGCGGCGAGAATGCCGAGGCGTATTTCAGTCACGACGGTCAGTGGCTGACGTTTCAATCGACGCGCGATGGCCGCACATGCGATCAACAGTACACGATGCGCATCGACGGCTCGGCCGTTCGCCGAATCTCGAACGGCGACGGAAAAACGACGTGCGGCTATTTCTTCGACGGTGACCGTCGGCTGTTCTTCGCGTCAACGCACGCGAACGGGGCCGCGTGCCCGCGCCGCCCCGATCCGTCGCAGGGGTACGTCTGGGGGCTCGACAAATTCGACATTTACACCACCGACCGGAACGGTTCCGAGCTGCGGCGCCTAACGAATAACAACGTCTACACCGCGGAGGGGACGCTCTCTCCCGACGGCAAAACGATCGTCTTCACATCCCTCAAGGACGGCGATCTAGACATCTACACGATGAACGTGGACGGGTCGAATGTCCGGCGCCTTACGACGGCGCCCGGGTACGACGGTGGGCCGTTCTTCTCACCCGATGGCAAGCGCATTGTCTACCGCGCGTACCACCCGACTGACTCGGTAGAGCTTCGGACCTATCGCGAGCTCTTGCGGCAGGAGATGGTGCGTCCGAACAAGATGGAGATCTGGGTGATGAACGCCGATGGATCCGACCAACATCAGGTCACGAACCTCGGTGGCGCGAACTTCGCGCCGTTCTTCACTCCGGACGGCCGGCGCATCATTTTTTCCTCCAACTACAAGAATCCACGCAGCCGGAACTTCGACCTCTACCTCGTCAATCCGGACGGGACGGGTCTCGAGCAGGTCACCACCAACCCTGACTTCGACGGCTTCCCACAATTCAGCCCCGACGGTCATCGTCTGGTCTGGGCATCGAATCGGTTCGACGCGAAGCCCGGTGAAACGAACATCTTCATCGCCGACTGGAAGAACTAGCGCACAGGAGAAGGAGCCAGCATGCTCGGCACGATCCTACTCGCGATTCTCGCCGCATTCGGCCTGAGTATCATCGCGGCCGGTGTAAAGATCATCGGCCAGGCAGAAGTCATGGTAATCGAGCGCTTGGGCCGCTTCCATCGCGTCGCTCGATCAGGCTTGAACCTTCTCATCCCCTTCATCGAGCGACCACGCCCGATCGACGTCCGCTACATCGAGGCTGACGTGTCGGGCATGAAGCGCATCACGGCCGGCACAACGTCGCGTATCGATCTGCGCGAGCAGGTCCTGAACTTTCCGAGCCAGCCTGTCATCACCAAGGACAACGTCACGATCGACATCGACGCGGTCCTGTACTACCGCATCGCCGATCCGCAGAAGGCGACCTATGCGGTTCAGAATCTTCCGTATGCCCTCGAGACCCTAACGAGGACGACGCTCCGAAACATCGTCGGCGAGATGGAGCTTGATCAGACGCTGGCGAGCCGCGATCAGATCAACAAGCGGATGCGTGAAGTGATCGAGGAGGCGTCCATCGGCTGGGGCGTTGACGTGACGCGCGTCGAGCTGCAGGCAATCGAGCCGCCGCGCGATATCCAGCAGTCGATGGAGCTGCAGATGCGCGCAGAGCGCGAGCGTCGTGCGGCCGTCACAAATGCCGAGGCGGGCAAGCGCGCCGCCATCCTCGAAGCCGAAGGCCTCCGTGAGTCGCAGGTGCGAAAGGCCGAGGGCGAGAAGGAAGCGGCGATCCTCCGCGCCGAGGGCCAGGCCGCGGCGCGGCTCGCGATGGCCCAGGCCGAGGCCGAGGCGATTCAGCGGATCACTGCCTCACTGCCGGAAGGACAGGCCGCAATGTACCTGCTCGGTCTGAAGTACCTCGAGGCGCTGCCCGCGGTTACCCAGGGAAAAGGGACCACGATCTTCCTGCCGGCCGAAGCCTCCGGCGTGATGGGCGCGCTCGGCGGGATGCGTGAGATGCTGAAAGCGACCGCCGGTCAGGGTGGCGCGGTGGGCGGTCAGGCGACATATACGCCGGCTCCTCAACGCCCCGCATTCAAGTCGATCGCCGACGGAACTTCGGGGTCGAACATCGCTGGGTCGAGTCCGTCCGGATCACCCGACAATACCTAGGAGCAGGCGCGAATTGGCGAAGGCTATCACGCGAGAACGCGCCGAGCGAATTGCGCGTGCGCACGCCTGTGAGCATTGCCAGGAATACAGCTATAAGAAGCTGGTGGTGAAGCCATCCAGTCCCGCCAACAAGGCGGAGTTCAATGAGCTCTGGCACGCCGTCAAGGTCTGCGGCGTGTGCGGCCTCCAACAGGAAATGGGCATCGACGCGGAAGGCGACATAGTCTACGTCGCGTGACCCCGCGAGATGGCCGCTCAGGGCCAGGGCGTTTTTTTTGAGTACGGCCGGCCGAACACCGCGCTGAGCGCCGCGTCAGGATCCTCGGTGCGCACCACAACGTCGATGCGCTCTCCCGTGACGATGGGGCGGTCGAAAGTGCGATATCTGCGATAGCCGTGGCAGAAGCACAACGGACCGGGCCGCGCCAGCCTGCCCAGCCAGATGTCCGGCAAACCGATCCACGCGGACACCCAGAAATTCGTCATAGTCCGAGGCCACATGTCAGTGTCGTCGACGATGCCCCTCGGCATTGATCCGTGCTTTCCCCACTGCACGTCGATCGCGACGGGTCCTCGGTCTCGCCAGTCGGCATGCAGGATCTTGCCATGCCAATACGTCCAGACTTCGGACGGCGCTTTCGTCGAGTCGTAGCCGACCCAAACGATCTCCTCGTCCGTCGGCTTGGTGAACGGGATCCACGCCCCGTGGACGTCGTCGCTCCACAAGAGGTAATAACCGATTATCCGCCGGTTTGGATGGATCACAGCGGCGATGCGTTCGAGCTGGAACCATTCGTCGCGTTGCAGGTACAACACAGGCGCTAGTGCACGAGCCATCTGGGCGTCTGGGTCATCACTTGGAAGCGCGTTAGCAACCACGACCGGCTGTGGAGGGATATGAGCCTTCGGCCCGCACCCGGCGAGCAGCGCTGTTGCTGCCAGCGTTGCATTCAAAACGGTAACCGCAAAACGAAAATCCACTTGGATTTGCGTATTTAGATGGTTACTTTGTTGGTTAGGTGGTTACTTGCGTGGAGTGGGACGCTCTCGCATGAGAGCTTCCGGCGGTTCATCCTCGGGGAGGAAGCATGAGAAAGCCACGTCCGAACACGTACAACCCCGCTCAAGCCCTGCATCTCATTTCAAGCGATCGGAGTGGTCGCCCGCTCAGTTGTCCATCGTGTTCGGGGCCAATCGAGCGAGATCCCACGCATACGCCGCCGCCTCCGCGGTCCCAGGTAACACTCCGTTGTCGCAATTGCGGGCGGTTCGCGCGATACATCGCCGGCGCTGCCTAACACGCTGTCGGCAAATCGTTAAGCAGAGCTCGTCTCGCCTTTGCCTGTGCACATTTCTTGCCCGTTAGCACTGGTGATTCGCGTACATCTGTTTATTTTGGTGTACGGTTCTTGATGTAGTGGCCGTCCTACTTTGGGAAGGCCGGCAAGATCCGCGTCACAGTTAGCCCCAGTACGGGACGAGGAAAGGTTTCATGTCACGCATCAACGGCGTAGTGAAGTGGTTCAACGACGCGAAAGGCTTTGGGTTCATTTCGCGTGATGGCGGCCCCGATGTGTTTGTCCACTTCAGCGCAATCCAAGGGTCCGGATTCAAGTCGCTGGCTGAAGGCGATCGCGTCGAGTTCGAGATCGTTCAAGGCCAGAAGGGTCCACAGGCGGCCGACGTCGTCAAGACGGCCTGACCTCCTTCCCGACAGCAAAGAGCGCCCCGGCGTACAACGCCGGGGCGCTCTTTTTCGTTTTTTCTCCCTACTAAATCTTTCCGCGCCAGCGGTTCACGGCGCGACGAACATCTCCAACTGACGAAGGTCGCCGTTGCCATTCGTCGTCGCTGGATCGCTGCAGGCACCGAGCAGGTGCGCCGTCTGGTTGTAAAGGCGTAGCGTCTGCACCGGAGCGATCATCGCTCGGCCACCCCGACGCGAAATGAGCAGCGCCTCCTCACGCACCTGGCGCGGCAACGCGCGCGCGAGCGGATGTTGGAGCAGCTCATCAATCCGCTGCGTGTTGCGCGCGAGCAAGGCAGTACAAAGTGAATCCAAAAACGCCAGCACAGAGACCCCGTCGTATTTGGTGTTATGTACACATTGTAACTAATACCATGGACGGTCAACCCGGTTCCCCGTAACGGGACAGCAAGAAATCGGAAATACGAAAAAAAACCGCACCGGCAGGACAACTGAGCCGGTGCGGATCGGGATCGGTTTGGTGCGCTGACCGGGTATGGTTAGCCGGACAACAGGTCGAATCTCACGCCGCGGCGCTGGCTTCGACGCCGCCGTGGGGCATATCGAAACAGCTGCGCTGGACGACCGCGACCTTCGCTGCGCCACTCATCGGTCGGCTCGACAAGCCATGCTGCCTGCAACGCCCGCCGGAAGCTGGCCTTGTGCAGCCGGCGCCCAAGCAAGAGCTCGTAGGTTTGCTGTAACTCGCTGAGCGTGAAAGTCGGTGGCAGAAGACGAAACGCAATCGGCGCTTGGTCGAGCCGAACGCGGATGGCGTCGAGTGCCGCGTCGAGCACGGCGCGCTGCCGAGGAGTCAACGCAGGAATATCAGACAGCGCGAACCACGCGCTATCATCATCAGCCGGAATCGGCGCACCTTGCGGAATCACGCCGACGTATGCGACCGAAAGATCGGTTTCAGTGGGGTGCCGCCGTCCATCACCAAAGGCACCGATCTGCTCGAGCCACGTCGGCTCGACCTGCGCTGCATCGGTCGCGATTCGGCGCGCGGCATCGATCATCGACTCGTCGGCTTGCGGCTCGTCGTGAGGTACCCACCAGCGCTCGCGCGTTCGTGTTTCGTCCGCACGAACGAGCAAGACCGCGAGTTGCTTACCCCGCGGCGTGAGGAGGACGACATCGACAGAGAACGTCGCACGCCGCTGACCTGGTCTCGCGGCGGTGGCCTGAGGGCGTTCGCGCATCACGCGCGAATTAGTCACGAAAGGAGACTAATGTCAAGGCCTCGCGAAAATTGTCACGACTCGACACCAACTGCGACGTATCATCGCGCGCGCTTATTGTAGGTCCATCCTGACACAGCGTCAACGTGCTGCTGTGCACGAATCGCGCACGGCCCGACGAGATAAAGCTTGCATGCGCGACGCGCACGCAGTCACCACTGAATCGTTCCCTTCTTCGTCGTGTCCACGTCCTCGCCAGTGCCGCTCCTGAAAAGAAAGGCCGTCATGTTGTTCGTCAGGAACGCGCGCGCTTGTGGGTCCATCACGTTCAAACCGTAGTGATTGATCAGCATGGTTTGCTGCTTGATCCAATCACTCCAGCATTGCTGGCAGATCTCCTGGACGACGCGGGTCCCGATCTGCCCGGGAAAAGGAGCACGGTCGAAGCCGCTGCGCGTCTGACCGCAGCGTGCGCATTTCACATCAGGCATGACTATCGAAGTCGATTCGCACGAGTTGGGAGTTGCGGGCCGTTCCGATGTGAGCGGCGATCGAGTTCATCCGAAACGTAAAGTGCCGGGCGGCTGGTACCCAGTGGTACCGAGCGCCCGGCACTTGCTCTAGAGTGCGATGTCGTCGAATCGTTATGCGCGCGAAGTCCCTCGCGCGTACTGCACCTTGGCCAGCCCGAACAGCGACAACAGTCTGATGTAAGCCCAACCGATGTCGAACTCGTACCACTTGGCCTTGAACTTCGCTGAGTGCGGATCAGCGTGATGGTTGTTATGCAGCTCCTCGCCGCCGAGCCAGATTGCGATCGGCGAGATGTTCCGGCTCTCGTCTTTCACCTCGAAGTTCCGATAGCCGAGCGCGTGGCCGACACCGTTGATGATCCCTGCTGCCCAAAATGGGATCCAGACCATCTGCACGCCCCACACGATAGGTCCGACGAGAAAACCGAACAGGTACAGATCCGTCGCAAGCATGACGACGATGCCGAGCCAGTTCAGCGGCGTGAGCAACGCGCGCTCGATCCAGTCATTCGGCGTCCCCTTTCCATACTTCTCGAGCACGCCAGGCTGACGGACCGCCGCGCGGTAGTAGAACGCGCCCTTGAGGACAATGTTGCGGAGACCTTCCAGCAGCGGACTGTGCGGGTCACCCTCTCGATCGGCGAACGCGTGATGCTTGCGATGGCACGCCACCCATTCCTTAGTGACGATCGCCGTCGACAACCACAGCCAGATGCGCATCGGGAGCGCTGCCAGGTAGTGCAACTTCACACTGCGGTGCGTCTGCGATCGGTGCAGAAAGAGCGTTACGCACACGTTGGTGATGTGCCCCGCCACCAGGATGAACAGCAGCGGCTTCCACCACGCCGTGCCCCAACTTCCAAAATCTGGCATCGCCTAGTTTCTCCGTCCCGGTTACCCATCTGCTCCGGAGGGATCAGCAACCCAACGAAGCGGCCCGGCGCGCGAAAAGCCGACGGGCAACGAACCCTCAATGTACACAGCGCCTTTCTGAGTTGCCAACCAATCGGCCGTATTGCCGTGTTTCACCCGTAGAAGGGCTTGCTCGGAGCCACAGGGCTACGTAGCGTCACCTTCAATGACGAGACGAGGCAGCCCGTCTATCGGTAAGGATCAAGGCGCGAGCCCTCCCGGCACCGCACGGTTTCAGCGACGGTTTGCCGATCGTTTCGCGGACGATTTCTTTCGGCCTTTTGCCGGCGAGCTTGCCGCCTCGTCGCTCGGCATTGGGACCTACCTGGGCGAGTGCGATGACGCCGACGACACCAACTACGCCACGGCCATTCGAGCCGCGCTCGAGCGCGGCATCAACGTTATCGATTCCTCAATCAACTACCGTTGCCAGCGGTCCGAGCGGGTCGTGGGCGAGACCCTCCGCGCTGCGATCGCGGACGGGTTGGTCAAGCGCGATGAAGTCATCATCTGCACAAAAGGCGGTTATGTCCCGCTCGATGGCGCGCCGCCGCGGTCACGCGATGACTACCTCGAGTACTTGCAACGCACGTTCGTCGATCCAGGCATTGTAGCACCCGAGGACATCGTTGGCGGTGGCCACGCGCTGTCGCCGTCGTTCATCGCGCATCAGATCAAGGCGAGCCAGGCGAACCTTGGCGTACGGACGCTCGACGTCTACTATCTCCACAACCCCGAACAGCAACTCGACTCGGTTCAACCAGCTCGGCTCCGCACCATACTTCGTCGCGCCTTCGCACTTCTCGAGGAGCGAGTCGAAAGCGTGGATATCGGCTGCTATGGATGCGCCACATGGAATGGGCTGCGCACGCCGCCCGATACGCGCGGCCATCTCGACTTGAGTGAGCTCGTCGGCATCGCACGCGATGTCGGCGGCGACAACCACCATTTCCGAGTTGTTCAGCTTCCGATCAATCTCGCGATGTCGGAAGCGATCCGGGTGCCGACACAGCGACTCGGTGGCCGGCGCGTGGTTCCGCCGCTCCAGGCAACGGCGGAGTTGGGCATCTCCGTCGTCGCCAGCGCGAGCCTCATGCAATCGCGCCTTACCAGCGAGTTGCCCGGCGCGGTGCGCGACACGTTTCCTTCCCTGACGACCGATGCGCAGCGAGCGCTCGCGTTCGTACGTTCGCTGCCTGGCGTCACCTGCGCGCTGGTCGGGATGCGGACGCTCGCCCACGTTGAAGAAAACGTCGCGGCGGGGATGCGCTAGTCACGCACGGCAGGCATCGGCGGCTGCGCGAAACACGGCTACATCGGCGTGACGTGATCGGCGAGGGAGAGGCCTTTCACCGGTCGTCCCCGGATGGCGATCGCGGTGAGAAGGCCGATCTCCACTCGCCTGCGTGCTCACGATCTCGCATCGCGAAATCACGCTGACCAGAAAGTTGGCGATTGTTGCGAATCACGCAATACATCCCTCGACGCATTTCGCGGCTGCTGGATTCGTTAGGGCAGCGAGGTCAACGCGCTAGGCGATCCATGCCACGCCAACCTTGTGATCTGCCTCTCGCGCGTTGCTGGTCCCGGACTCAACTTGGGAGTTCCGGCCTGCCGATACGGTTCGACATGACGAGCGTGACTCCATACGGTGCGTTGCCCTGGATAGCAGTGATCGCGTGTAGCCTCGCGTCACCTCGTGTGACAGAGGCACAGCTCATGAGCGCACGGCCGGCATCCGTTGCCCTCACAGTGGTCGTACCGCCACGCTCTCACCCGCTTGTCGCGGCCATATCCGACGCCAGCGTGTCCCTCACCAGCACGACACCGACCAGGATAGATCTCGAAACGGCCGTCGATGTGATGAATCGTTCGGCGACCCGGCTCGAAGTGCGGCTCGGTCGCACGTGGAGCGCGGAGTCGACCTTCGTCTCGGTGAGAAACTCGCGTGGCGAGTTCGAGCGGCTGTCGGGAGAAACCGGCGTCGTCGCGATCGAGGCTATGCCGTCGGTGATCGGCTCGACCCGCGCGCTCCGGTTTCGCGTGGAGTCCGCGCAACCACTGAATGCGTCGCTTCCAGCAATTCCGCTCGAGTACCGACTGACGACGGGCCGCGGCGACGAGTTCTCGGTGTGGAGCTTCTCATCACTGCTGCAGGTGGGCACGGGCCGGTGACGACTCCGGCAACACACGAGGTCAGTCGTTAGGCTGCGCTGGTCGGATCGGTGCCGATGCTGAATCGGTCGGCCCGCGATTCGAAGGAATCCGCCGTACGACGATCCTGACCGGTGTGCTCTCCCGCTCGACTCGCGGCGTGACCGTCGCCGGCGTGGAGACGACCTCGAACTGGCCGGCGGCGAGGAACTCATCGACCAGAACGCGGACAGCCGCCGCGCGCTTGGAAGAACGTCGGACAAAGAATCGGCCCTGCGAATCCGTGAAGACCGTCGACCCGCCGACGTCGATTGCCGCGCCCTCCACGGCGACGCCCGATTCGTCCACAACCGTTCCTTCCACGATGTAGCGCTCGAACTTGATCTCGACTGGCCGGTTTCCTCCTCCCAGGACGTCACCGGCATAGAAGAACGTGTTCGCCGAGCCCGTATAGTTCACGCGACCGTCCGGAGTCACGAAGCTCGCGGCGCTCACACGGTAGTTGCCCAGGGGGAGACGAACGTTGAGCGCGATCGTTTGGGCAAACGGCGCGCGCGGCCGGTAGGGCGTATGAATGACCTGGTAGTCGACGCCGATGGTCGTCAGCCCCGACGCAAACGCTCCGCCGAATGCCACCGTCGTCCGTCCGCTCGCGCGCGTGACCACCTGCAGGAGCGACGCGCGCGGGGTGATGAACTCGCGCAGATGCAAGATAGGAGTAGTCGAGCGCGCTGGTGAGGGTGACCACACGCGAAGCAGATACAGTTCGGTCTCAAGCCACCTCGTGATGTCGCGCGAGGCGCTCACGTACGAGCTCGCACTGCGCGTTCCAGGCGTGCGCGAATCGAACAACCCACCCGCCACGCTCGAGCCAAAAAGCCGTGCGGACCCGAACACCTGATTGAGGGTCGCCCGATCCGGAGTCCCGGGAAGCGTCGAGTCCTGCCGAAAGTTCTGTCGACCGATGCCGAACGAGAATCCTTCGGCGGGCCGCAGTGTCAGCAGGACGTTCTCGCGATCCGCCTCGCTCTGCACGGGCGAGGGGACGCCCGTTCGGCGAAAATGCTCGCCCATGCCGACATACGCCATGCGCAGGTCGACCTTATCGCGCTTGACGGCCATGCTCGCTGAGCCATACGGCTCGTTGCCGCCCACTCCGACGGTCGCTCCCGCCTCCACCCCGGACGGTTGCTCCCACTTGATGCCTTGGAGCACCGTTTGACGGGATGAGAACAGGGCATGTGTCGTTAGGCGGAGCGTTGGCGACAGCGTGCGCTCCGCCTGCACGACACCGATGGCCTGGTCCTGATGGAGCGCGTTCACGAACGGTGCGGGCATCGCCGTTGCGCTCGCTCCGATGAAGGCGTAGAGCGAGGATCGCCGAGTTGCCCGACGAATGCCGGCGCCCTGCGCGAAGATGCTGTGCGAGCCTCCAAACACGTCGGTGGTGAAACGTACCGGAATGGCATCGTTACCCAACCGGAGCGTATCGCGGCCAATCAGGTGCTTCAGGAATACGCTGAACCGGAACCCGTTGAGATAGCCAAGTCCGACATTGCCCTCGAATCGATCACCCCAGATGCTCAACGCGCCGCCGTACCCCTGATACAGCGACGACCCACCCCCTTCGAGCTCGAACACCTGTGCGCGGACACGCTGCGGCGCCACAGCCAATGTCGCGCCGAGACAGACGACGCGAAGCCCGCGTCCGATCCGCGGATGCGCCCTCTGCGACCTTTTCACTGTGAGACCGCGCGAATGTTCAGCGTGCCCGAATACGACCCCGTCGTGAGCGTGCGTCCGGTGAGATCCAGCTGCAACTGCAGGTCGACCGTCTGCGTGCCGGTCTTGCTGTAGCCCAGGATCGGCTGGGTAAAGAGCAGCAGGCTCCCTCCGGCGGAGCCAACGCCACCGGCGCCGCTTTGGGTAAACGCGGTGTATGTCGTGGGCGCGCCCTGGACGCCCGTCGTCAGGACACGTCCCCGTATCCAGCTCGACGGGATCGACACCGGGCCGCTCGTCATCGCCGCCGCCGGATTGCTGAAGTAGCCGATCACTTGGACAGCGCCGGTCGACGGGGCCAGGTCCCACGCCAGCGTGATGCCGACGGTGGACGGGAAATTGTTAGGCGTATTGTCGACGACGCCGGAAAGCGATTGAATCGCACCCGAGGCAATGTTCACGGAGATGGCACCGGCAACCGCAGCGGCTGCGATTGGCGGTGAGCTGACGGTCGATAGCACCTTCGCCTGCGAGCTCGCCGCTCCCGGAAGGAGTGCCGAGCCCGCGATGGCGATGACCCACGACCGCTGCAACCACAACATGGGATCGGATCCGGGAGCGCAGGGCTGGTGGTGCGAGCGCAGGCGGCGTCAGTTCGCAGCCTTGCGTCGCTCCTCGACAGTGAAATTCGCGAATCGGAGCACGAGCTTCTCCGGAGTCGCGTCGTCGCTCCAGGGGATTTCGAGGCTCCGATGACTCTGGGGGAACAGCGGGAAGGCACCGCCCGGAATCGGTTTCTTGCCGTCCACGCTGACCTCACTACTGAGCACTCGGCCTAACGACGGGCTCGTATTTTCGAGCTCGACATGGACGCGTTTGGCCGCTGAGTCGAACTCGAACGCGCGAACCACGACGTCTCCGCGTCGCAGCGGCTCGGGCTGCAACATGTACACGACGTGCGGCAACTCGATCCGGACGTTGAGACCGGTCTGCGTCCGGGCGCCCGACAGTACACTGCTGACGAGAAACCACGCTGGAAAACTCTTGGCGGTGGCTTCGTAGAACACCGTGTAGGCCTCGCGTGGCGGAATCCGAAAGCTCATCGCGGAGAGCTTGACCTGCATGCGCGTCGTGTCGAGCGGCTCCTCGATGAGAGTCCCGTTCGGTTCGACGTGAAAGCCGCGCGCCTCGAGCACGACCGTCAACGGAAACAGCGTCTCGTTGACGAGATCGAACTTGCCGCGCGCCTGCCCCGAATACTCGACGACCGCTGGGCGCACGGTTTGCGCGCCCAGCGGTCGAGCGAGTCCGAGTACGAGGAGGAGTGGAACGAGGCGCACTCGGCGGATCCTGCGCATCGCTATTGGGTGACGGCGCGCAGATTGAGCGTTCCCGTATACGTGCCGGGAGTCGTCGTCTGGCCGGTGAGGTCGAGCTGCAGCGCCAAGTCGAAGGTGCGGCTCGCGCTCTTGTTCGCCCCGGTGATCGCCTCGGCGAGCAGCGTTAGGCTGCCGCCCGCGGTACCAACGCCACCGACCCCGTTGTTGGTGAACGCCGTAAACGCCGCCGGCGCACCCGATATGCCGGCCGTCGTCACCTTACCCTTCACGGAGCTGCTGGGAATGTTGAACGTACCGTTCGTCAGTGCGGCCGTCGGCGTTGTGAAGTAGCCCACGAGGGTGACCGACGCGGCCGATGGGTTGACGTCCCACGCCGTCGTGATGTTGACGGCTACCGGAAAGTCGTTGGTCGTGCCGTCCGTGATCGAGCTGATGCTATAATTGGCACCCGAGTTTACCGTCACGGTCAACGACGGTGACTTGGTGGCGTTGAGGGTCACGGTCCCGGTATTGGACGTGAGGCCGGCCTGCGCGGAGGCATTCGCAGTGACGATCGTGACCGCGGTTACGACCGCGGGAAGCGCGCGAAGTCGAATCATTCAGGCGGTACCAGAGAAGGGTGAAGGCGCATACCAGGTGCGCCGGCCATTGTGCCGCAGCTCACAACCGAGCTGATCCTTTCGGGCGTCACTTGCGCGGTTGACGAACAATCCATGCCGCCGTCACCCGAGTCCCATCGTTCGGTGACTCGAACACCGGCAGGTTCGACCCGGCTGACGCCACGCGAGCGGTCACATTCCTCGGTCGCGCAGGCCTACTGATTCACACTATTTGGCGGGGATTTGACTACCACATAAGTCGAAGCGAAGCAAAGGCTTCGAGTAAACGTCTCGACTTGACCCGGCGGAACAGCTCGCGACGCTTCGTCGGCTCGATCTCCGCCGACGCCGTTTTGCTCGCGAGTATCATCGCCGCTTCCCACTCGCTTGCTGGTGCGTGCAGCAGAGTGTGCGAGGAGTTCGCGGAAACAGACGTTGCAATCCGCAAATAGACATTGATTCTGCGGCAAATTCGCAAAGTCGCCCTCGACCTCATCGAATCTTCGATGGGATTGCGTCGTCGCACCGACATCCAGGTGTATCGCCCATCGTGGACCTTCATCGCTGCGCGCGAATCTTGCGCAGGCTCGCCACGTACCCTCCCCGAGGATTCAATCAATGGCGACAGCATCGAAGTCGTCAGGCAAGAAGACGCGTCGGAAGACCACCGCCGCATCGAAGCGCTCGTCAACGCGCTCCAAGAGTACCGCGAAGGCAGCAACACGTCCGAAGCGAAAGAGCTCGACCAAGGTCAGCGCACGGAAGTCGGCCGCCAAGCGGACCGGAACGCGGGCAGCAAGGAAGCAGTCGCCGGTGACGCGCATCAAACGCGTGGCAACGACGGTGCTCCAACAGGGAGCGACCGCGGCGAAACAGGGCGTTCAGGCCGTCGCAGGCCTCGTCGAAAACGTGAAGGACCGAGTCACCACCTAACGGCAGTTCGAAAATGCCAGGACGAGACGGGACGGCTCGAGCCGCCCCGTCTCGCACTCACGATACTCGCGGTTGCCCGGAGTGATGCGCGGCGCTCGGCACCTTGCCGGAGTGCTTGACGTGAGTCTCCAACCAGTCGGCGACCGCGGCGAACACGGCTTGCCTGCCGTAGTCGACGGTAACGATGTGCCCATTGCCTTCGGTCCAGAGCAGGCGACGGTCGGGTCCTCGGAACAGGTTGAAGGAACGCTCTGCGGCGTCGGGGGGGATGCGATTGTCCTGTCGCGACTGAACGACCAGCGTCGGAGTCGATACCGCCGGAGCGGCCGCACGCGCGCGATCGACGACTCGACGGAGCTCGTACACGAGCCGGGGCGTTGCAAACCCGTAAGCGAGATTCCGCGCGGCCTCGTTCGGGTCCCGAATCGAGCGGTCGCCACCCCCGCGCAAGAAGGGGAAGAGCACGGCCAGAGTGCGATGCACGCTAGCTGCGCGCCGAAGCCTGGTCGGCATACTGAGGTACGGCGCCAGGAGCACGAGCGCACGAACGTCTCGTGCGTCGGCTGCGAGAATCGTGGCGAGCGCTCCGCCCATGGATAGGCCGACGATGGCGACGCTCTCGTATCGTGCTCGAAGCTTCACCAACTCTTCCCGAGCGTAATCGACCCACTGATCGGCACGACTGCTAGCGAATGCGTCGAGCGTTCGCCCGTGACCCGGCAGCAGTGGTGCGCGCACTGCCCATCCCTGCGCGTGCAGGTGGTCCGCCAGATACCGCAGGGTCTGCGGGGTGTCGCCAAACCCGTGCAGGAGCAGCAGACCGTAGCGCCCGTCGGCAGGCAAATCGATCGGTGACGCACCAGTGACGATGCCGTCCGGGCCAGGCGTTAGGCGAGCACCCACGGTCTGGCGCGCACGGGTCGTCGCGCGGGTCCGCGCGAAGAACACGGCGGCGCCGACTACCAGGAGGGCAATGAGACCGGTCAAGCCGCCTCGGCGCGGGACATCGACACGTTGGTCAGTAGGTCGCGACCGTCGGATCGACGTCGGCGCTCCATCGATCGATCCCTCCCGTCAGGTTCCACACACGCCGGAAACCCCGCTCGACGAGGTGCTCGGCCGCTGTCCTGCTGCGCAAACCGTGGTGGCAATACAGAACCACGTCCCGGTCTGGCGGCATTTCCCGCGCCGCGTTTGCGAACTGCCCGAGCGGGATCAGTCGAGCACCATCAATGCGCGCGATTCGCCACTCGTACGGCTCTCGAACGTCGATGAGATCGATCGGGTCGCCTCGCCGAACTCGTTCAGCGAGATCCCGAGGAGTGATCTCCTGAACGCTCCCGGCGAGCTGGCCGGGTGCCGTTACGTGCGGTGCGCACAGCTCATCGTAGTCGGTCAGCGATTGGATCTCGCGAGTTCCGCAGGCAGCGCAACTCGGGTCTCGACGCAGTCGGATGGTGCGGAAGCTCATCGCCTTTGCGTCGACCAGGAGCAACCGACCCGCGAGCGTATCGCCGATACCCAGAATGATTTTGATCGCTTCGGTCGCCTGAATCGTCCCGACGATCCCCGGAAGGACACCAAGCACTCCGGCTTCGGCGCAGCTGGGCACGAGTCCTGGTGGCGGCGGTTCTGGAAAGAGGCATCGGTAACACGGGCCATCCGAGGTCGCGAAGACCGACGCTTGCCCTTCAAACCGTAGCACGCTGCCGTACACGTTCGGCTTTCCGAGCAGCACGCACGCGTCGTTGGTGAGGTAGCGCGTCTTGAAGTTGTCGGTCCCGTCGATGACCACGTCATACGCAGCGATGATGTCGAGCGCGTTCGCGGTACTGAGCTCGTCGTTGATCGTTTCGACGTGCACCAGCGGATTGACGGCGCCAAGTCTCGCGCGCGCGGAATCTGTTTTTCGTTGACCAACGCTGTTGGTGTCGTGCAGAAGCTGGCGCTGCAGGTTGGTCAGGTCGACCGTATCGAAGTCGGCGATGCCGATCCGTCCCACGCCGGCGGCGGCCAGGTAGAGTGCTGCCGGCGATCCAAGCCCGCCCGCGCCGACAATCAGAACGCTCGCACGCTTCAGCCGGCGTTGACCGGCTTCACCAACTTCGGAGAGCCCGATGTGCCGGCTGTATCTGACGAGCTCTTGCGCCGTGAGCGAAGCGTCGGGAAATGAAACCTCGGCAGGCAGAGGCGTTGGTGTTACGCGGGCCATGGCCTAAGGCGAGTGATGGGAACCGGGAATTCCCAATATACTCGGCCGTACCAACGTCGTCTGTACGCGACGAGCGGTCGAAATGGCGTTGATTCAGTCGCGAACGTCGGCTGCGAGGCGGCCAGTCAAGATGATCGGAACCTCCCCGTCGAGCCTCGCGCCATCGAGGCGTTCCGCGAGCGCACCCACCGGCGAGACGTAAATGGTGGAACCCTCACGTTCCGCCAGACCTTCAGCGACAAGGCGCGTGAGAACCAGCGACACCGACTCACGTGTCGCTCCCACTAGCTCGCAGAGCAGCTTGTACTGAGCACCCCCGAGCGCGATGCGACCGTCGTCTGTGGTGAACACCCTCGCGCGTGCGAGCTGGACGAGCGACGAGATCAACCGCTGTTCGACGCTGAGGGTCGCTAGCTCACGAAGCTTCTCGAGGAGGGCGGTGCGTTCCTCGACCATCTGCCCGACCAGAACGAGTGCCTGCTGCGGCCTTTCGCGAACAAACTCTCTGAATCTGGAACTGCTGAGGTGCAGCGTGTCTGATTCTTCGTCGGCGCGGGCGTCAGTGGCGTAGCGTGCGTTGGAGCCGAGTCCTTCCCAGCCGAACGTTTCGCCCTCCCGCGCCAGCGCGGGGACAAACGCTCGCCCGGCCTTTACTCGACTCCGCAGCACGACTCGCCCGCGGACGACGATGAACATCCCGTCCGCTTGGGCACCACGTTGATAAACGAGGAATCCTGCAGGCCAGGTCGCCCTCGCAGCGTATGCGGCAACGGCATCCGCAATGTCGCCGGGTAGTCGCCTGTCTCGGTGTCTCAGTGCAGCATCCAGCAACTTTGTAGCTCGCATCCATCAGACAAATGTCGCACGTCTGCAATGTCTGTTCCGTCTGGACACGACGTGTGTTCAGCGCTTGCTTTGAACAGCAACCTATTTCTCATCATGTCCGCGCCTCTTCATTCGGCCGAACGTCGCCTGGCATCGATGGTGGCGATTATCGGCAACGATGCCGTGCTCGAAGCTGCACCGGCCACGCCGGTGCAGCTGGCGCACGCATGTCTTCGTCGAGGGTTCAGCGTTGCGGTCCCCGCGAGCTGGGGTGACGAGCTAGTCGCGACCGAAACTGTGCGTCGGCTCGCATCGAGGGAGCGCGGGCCCGCGGTGATGTGTGTCTGCCCGTTCGTCCGATCGCGTCTCCTCGCACCCGGTCCCGACCTCGCTCCGTTCCTCGTGTCGCTCGTGGCACCTCCGGTGGCAACGGCGCGCTATCTCCGAGCCGCATACGGAGAGCGCGACGTGCACATTACCTACATCGGTGGCTGTCCGAGTGCTGAGGATCCGTCGATCGATGAGCGCCTAACGCCTGACGCGTTTCTCGCCGACCTCGCCGAGCACGGCATCGCACTCGCGGAACAACCGCTCGTCTTCGATTCGATCGTCCCGCCAGACCGTCGCCGTTGGTGCTCACTCCCCGGTGGCACGCCGACCGCCGAAACGCTCTGGAGCGATAGCGACCCGCGCGCCCTCATCGAGATCGACCGCGACGACGTATCGACTGACCTCGCGCAACACCTCATCACGCACGAGCACGTGCTGCTGGACCTTGCTCCGGGTCTGGGGTGTCTGTGTAGCGGCGCCGTCCGATCGTCGCCAGCGCGCGGTGCCCGCGCGGCTGTCACTGCGCTCGAACCGCCTCGAGCGCCCAAATCGGTCGTCGAGCCGGCACCTACGGTCTCGCTCGACGCTCCCGTGGCCGAGCACGTCACGTCGCCTCCGCTGGTCGCGGTAGGGCCGGCCGGAGGACTCGAAGAGCGGTCGTCCCTGGAGAGCGGCTTGGATGAATTGTTGGGGAAACAAATCGATCACTCGTGGACGGAAGTCGAGCCGGAGATCGAGGTCACCGTCGACTTCACGGTCGAGGCCGCGATACTCGGTCTTGGTGCCGCCGAGATGATGGATCGAGCGCCGACCATAACCGAGTCCGCACCCCAAGCGCCCGAGGGAAGTGCGGCAGCGGGTGCCGAACTCGCGGAGGCGGTTGGTGACCACCCCACCGGCCCTCGGACGGTGCCTGAGCCCGAGGCCACGGTGTCAACCGTGTCCACGCCGGAGAGCGTCGCTGAACCGGTCGCCGCTGAACCGATCGCCGCTGAACCGATCGCCGCTGAACCAGCTGCGCCGGCGACATCCGAGCGTCCCCGCGTTAGGCGCCACGCGCCGTCGCCAATGCCTGTGCGGTACCCGACGTCGGCCATCCCCCGAGCGACAGCCAGCGACGGGAAGGCGCTGCCGCGTGCATACGTCGCGAAGCGACGGATCTCATCCGCCGGAACCCCACCGATACACGAGGCTCGAGGAGGAGCGGAAGCGGCACTGCCGAAGAGCGAGGGTGAGAACGGATGCGCTCCACCCATGCCCTTTCCCTCGCCAGCAACCGGGGCCGACATCCAGACGGCAGCACAACCGTCAGCGGGTAGTGATCCATCGCCGGCTGAAGAAACGTCGGCGATCGATACCGAGCGGGCGCCGGAGAGCACAACCGCCCATGAGTCGGAAACGAGTGAGCTGGTGACACCCGCGCCAAGCACGCCATCGTCCGACGCACCCAGTGGCACGCCGGGCTCGGATCAGTCATCCCGCTCCGACTCGAACGCGGCGGGCAGCGCGCCTACCGAGACGGATAGTAGCACCGGCCCGCTCGTCGCACTGCTGGTTGCGCTGCTGCGCGCACTCAAGTGACCCAAGCAGCCACCGTCCGATACGACGGCAGCCCGGCTTCGCCTAACGCCGAAGGATTCTGGTTGCGTCCTCGAGCGCGGACGACGCTGCGTCGAAGCGCCGCGCGAGGTCGTCGATCTCGCGCTGCGTAAGTGCCGGGTCCCCTGTTCGAATCGCCTCGTTGACCGACGGGAACACGATGTTTGCGTAGCCGTTGTTCTCGTCGGCTGCGTAGATGAGGTTGCGGTACCACGGACGCGTCCGGAGACCTTCCGGACGCGTGAGCGATCGTTCGACTCGAAGCAACGCGGCGTTCGCGGCCGTACGCGCCTCTCGTGGGAGCGTTCGCGTCAGCGCGGAATCACGCGCTGCGGTATACGCCGTCGCGCTGCGTGCCATGCGGTCGATCGCCGTCGAGAGACTCAAGGACGACGTTTGCCATTTTTTCCCGCCGATCGATTGGTCGACCGCTGGGAGGTAGCGGCGCATCGTCCGCGCAAATTCGATGTAGTCGTATGGCAGGACGTCTGCGTTTGCGAGGCGAAGCACCATCGCGGCGCCGACGCGCGCGGCCGCGGCGTGATACCGATAGCCTGGATCGCCGAACGTTTCCATCCAATGGCGGCTGTCGTACGCCGAGTGGTAGACGCCCCCCACCCCACCAAACCCCCACTCGGCGTGCGGAATTCCGAGGTGATTGTAGAAGCCCGCGAAGTCCGAGCCGCCACCTGGGTCGCCCATCGGTGGCTCCGCCGTATCCGCCACGGCGGACGCTCGTCGCCACACGTCGTACACGCTTCCCTTCCCACTGGGATCATCGACTGACCGTGCGAGCGACCGAAGCGTAGCGCGCAACGACGGCGACCCGCCTCCACCGAAGCTCGGCCCCTGCGCAGCAACGTCCTGGTTCAGGTAGGCGACTCCACCGCGGAGTAACCGCAGGGTGTCGTCTTCGACATACTCCGTCGATCCCACGAGCCCCCACTCCTCGGCATCCCATGTTGCGAACACGATGGTGCGCTTCGGGCGCATCCCGCGCTTGGCCAGCGCTGCGACCGTACGCGCCGCTTCGAGAACGCTAACCGTTCCGCTCACATTGTCAGCCGCACCTGGGCCCCACGCGTCACGGTGGCCGCCGATGATGATCAGTTCATCGGGGAATTCCGTCCCGCGAATCACTCCGAACGTGTCCCAGATCGTCTTGAATGGTGCGGTGGCCGTGTCGGTCGCCACCGCCACTCGCGCCGTAACCGGCCCGGGACCGACGTGATATCGGAACGGGAGACCACCCTGCCACGACTGAGGAATCGCCGCTCCACGTACGTCGCGGAGTAACTCCGTCGCATTACCATAGGAGATCGGGACGACGGGAATGCGAGAGACGCCGGCCTGCCCCGGTGTGATCCGCGCCGCGCCCGTTCGGCTCGGCGTGCCGGGCGTCGTGGGGTCGCCCGCGCCATTGAACACACTACCGCGCTGGATCCCGTTCGCGGGCCGCATGGGACCCGCAGGATAGACGTCACCCCGAACGAAGCCGTCATCCTGCGGATCGCTGTAGATGAGCAACGCTGCGGCACCGTGGCGTTCTGCCTCACGCGCCTTGATGCCGCGAAACGAGCGGCCATAGCGCGCCAGGACGATCTTGCCGCGAACCGAGACGCCTAACGAATCGAGCGTCGCGTAGTCCTCGATCAGTCCATAGTTGACATAGACCACCTCGCCGGTCACATCGCCGCTGCCGCCGTACCCGTTGATCGCCGGCACCTCCGGCAATGCGGACGTCGAATCGACCGAAATCGGCCCCTCGGCAAGCGAGAGCTCGCGGGCGTCCGGCGACCCACGCCAAACCCGAACGCTTGTCGGGTGAGGCATCCACACCTGGTACGCGCGAACGCTGGTCTCCAGCCCCCACGAGCGCATTCGCTCGATGACGTAGTCCCGGGTTCGTGCCTGTGCCGGCGTACCCGACATGTGCGGTTCTCGTGACAGCGCTCGGGCATACACCCCGGCGCTCTCGGCCGACGGCAGTGCGATCGCTGCCGCCTCGACTCGGCGCTCGGCGTCGGCGCCGGTCTCCGAGTACCCCGGCATTTTGCTCGGAGATTGAATGCGCGCCGCTGCGACGCCAAGCACGCATGCGCCGGCCAGGAGAGCACGGGATGCATGCCTCAGAAATCCCGAATTGAAGGCCATGAAGAGTCGACCGATTTGTGTTGTGAGGTTTGGCAATGCGACTGTGCGGCGCTGGGCGACGACGTCTCTGCGGGAACTCAGCGCTGATCGTCGTCGAGGCGTTCGATCGCGCGCGCGATAGCCAACTGGAGCGAGGCTTCGCGTTCTTCCGCCGTCGCGGCTGGTGGAAGCGCTGCCGCGAGCTGTACGCACTGTCGCTCCATCTCGTCCTGGACGAACCGCAAAGAAGGGTCCCGGATACCTAACGCTTGGAGCGTTGCGGACGCGAGCACGCGTAACTGATCGCGCGTGGTTGGCGACAGCCCATCGAGTGTCGGAGGACTCGCGACAGGCACCGCCTTTGAGACGCCTTGGGGCTCGCGACCCTTCAGCGCCGCCGTCATCGGCAACAACCGCACGGCGAACGAGCCGGGCGAATGCTCGCTATGGTGCTCGACAACGCCCCGAGTTGAGAGAAATGCGAGCAAGCGCTGCACGGCCTCGCGCACAACCGGAATGCGCGCGAAGCTGTGATTTCCGCGGCCTGTTACGATGAGGACTTCGCGAGCACCCTCAGCTTGTTTCATGCGGAGCCAGCTTTCCGCTCGCTTCACCGCCTCGGCCGCCGTCGGCAGCGAGGCGCGGAGGTTGAGAGTACCGCTCCTGCCGAAACGGAGCTCATCGAGCGCGTGCTGGAGCGGGCGTCGAATCACGCAGCCTCAGCGCAGTGCCGATCGCAGAATGTGCCCGTCCAGGCGCTCGAGCGGCTGTGTGTTCAGCACCGCGGCAAGCGTCGGTGCCATGTCGACTACTCTCGCGAACTCGTCGTACTTGCCCGGCTTGAATGGAGCGCCGTAGAAGACAACCGGCACGTGAGCGTCGTAGTCGTGCGGCGTACCGTGTGTCGCTATGCCCGGTACCCAGTAGTCGTAGGGACGCAGCGTAACGACCGCTTCGACCGGCAAGTCCGGCGGAGCCATGTGCAGCCAGCGTCGCGCGATCGCGTCTTTCGTCGTATCGGCGTGTGCGAGATCACGCATCAGATCGACCCGGAGAACGCCGGGAATTTTTCGTTCAGCAGCTACGAACGCCGCGACGACGGAATCGGGCGAGACGCCCTTTGCCTTGAGCGCCGACCGGTTCACCAACAGGAACGGTGTATCCCAGATGAATTGGGACGAGTCCTTCAACGCCGCGGCTACACGGGCTTCCGCAGCCCAGGCAGTGTCGAGCGCGGCATGAACGAAGCCGGCTCCCGCGTTAGGGTCGTGCGACTTGATCCCCGGATAGGGTGCCATGCCGTGATCCGAGGTGAATGCGACAATGACGCGCGTGGAGTCACGCAGCTTGTACAACGAATCGAAGAACGTGCCGAGGTAGCGATCCAGCCTGATGATCTGGTCGTGAAGCTCGCGCGAATCCGGTCCGAACGCGTGGCCCACGGCGTCTGTCGTCGAGAGCGAGATGGCGAGGATGTCCGTTCGCGGCCCGTTCCCCAGCTTCATCGACTGCAGACCGTCCAACGCGAACTGCAGCGTTAGGTCGTCCATCCATGGAAACGCGGGAAAAACAGCCGCGGCTTGCGCGGAATCGGGAGGCGCACCGTGCGGAAACGTCACCCCGCCTCGGCCCGCATTCTCCTGCTGGACGTCATCCGGTTCCGGGTACTGGTCCTCAGGCAGCAACAATGTCCACACCTTCCCGGCGGACTGGGCGGGGATTCGCCGAGCGTTGAACTGCCGCACCCAGGTGGGCAGCGTGTCCGCGTAATACATGCTCGTCGAGAAGTTGCCGGTTCCGGTATACCAGAACACAGACTGCTTGTTGCGCGCAACGGGTAGAATCGCGCCTCGATCTTTGCGGGAGACCGATAGCGCGCGAGAGCGCGGATCGGTCTTCTGCAACCAGTCGATCAGCGTTGTCCCGCGAAACCGCTTTGGCGAGGCGCCGGGCGCACCGCCGCCGATTACCGGCGCAGTTGGGTCCTCGACACCCGCGGAGTTCTGGACGATTCCCGTGCTCCGCGGGAACCGACCGGACATTGTCGATGCATGGCCTGGTGCGGTTTCCGTGATCCCATGGTCCTGAAAGGCGTTCGTGAAGACCGCTCCGCCCCGGTAGAGTCTGGCCAGGCCACCCGTGAGCTGCGACTCGAACCGGGTGAAGTAGTCGGGGCGCATCTGGTCCACGGTGATGAAGACCAGCAGCGAGGGCGTCGATGACGTCGGCTGCGGCGGCCCTTGCGCGGCCACTACGGCGGGCAACAGTCCGGCGATGAGTTCGATGATGAGCGCGCGAAGCATTCGAAGGGGTGAATGAGGCTCGGTGAATCTATCCGCGAACACCGTCACCGCTATTCCGTGCGGAGCCGTCAAAGGCAGGCGCGTGTCTACCCTCGTCGGGAATCACGCGTGAGAGAATAGCCGTAGTGGCCGCGTTTCCTTTGTTGAGTGTGGCTTTCGGGTTCGTTGACGCGTCGGTTTTCACGACGGCCCTCCTGCCAGGATTTGCTGTTGTTGACCCTTGATGAGGATGGATCTCAAAATGCGAGGCATGATGCTCTTCGCCATCACGGCATTCGCCGCGATGGCTTCTTCCCCGGCGGCAGCACAGGTGCGTATGACCCAACAGGGTTCTAATCGCCCCGTCTCGTTCGCGTTTGGTGGCGGGGCCAGTGTGCCGGTCGGGAGCTACAAGGACGCGTTGAAGGCGGGATGGAACGGGCAGGGCTCGGTGATCTTTCATTTTGCCGGCCTGCCGCTATCCCTCCGTGCTGATCTCAACTACAACAAATTCACCTTCAAGAATGATCTTCCGTTCTCCGCTGGCGGAACGCCTGGAACCGCAACCTCGACGGAAGACATCACGCAACAAATCCTGGGCGGGCTCGCGAACGTCTCGATCCCGTTCCACATGGGCCCGGTCTCTCCTTATATCACCGCCGGGCTCGCGGGGTTCAATATCAAGACCAACCTGGGCGACGTCGTCCCCGGGGAACAGGACGAAAGCGCTACAAAGTTCGCCGTGAACGGCGGCCTTGGCCTGTCGATGAAGCTCTTCGGCGCATCCGCCTTCGTCGAGGCGAAGCTGAACAACATCTATACAGACGGGAAGGCCATCGGCAGCAAGGAGCTCAAGGACCTTCAGTTCGTCCCGGTCACGTTCGGGTTCGTGTTCTAGCGACGCGCCACACGAGCTCCGCTAAACGAACGCCCGGCATGGAGCTTCTCCGTGCCGGGCGCTTGCCTAACGAAGCGATTTTGTCTCGACCTAGAGCACCTGTTCGAGGATCGCGAGCCCTCGTGCCAGGTCGTCATGAGACGCGATCAGGGGCGGCAGGATCCTGACCGTGTGATCGCCAGCCGTGAGGACGAGCAAGCCCGCCTCACGTGCACGGGCGACGACGTCGCCCGCTGGCTCGCCAACATCGATGCCCCACATGAACCCGACCCCCCGAATGGCCCGCACCCGGTCGGTCCGATCGCTGATCGCGCGAAGCTGCGAAGCCACCCAGCTTCCCTCGGATTTCACGTGCGCCAGCAACGACGGGTCAGCGATCCGGTCGAGCACATGCAATGCGATGGATGCGACGAAGGGGCCGCCGCCGAACGTCGTACCGTGATCGCCCGCGTTCATTGTGGCCGCGATGCGATCATTCATGAGCACCACGCCCATTGGCAAGCCACCCGCGATCGGCTTTGCCAACGTCAGCATGTCAGGCTCGATGCCGATCTGCTCGTACGCGAAGAGCGAACCGGTTCGCCCCATCCCGCATTGAATTTCGTCGAAGATGAGCGCGACCCTTCGCTCACGTGTCAACGCGCGCACTTCGCGAACAAAGCCGTGATCGAGCACGCGTACACCGCCTTCGCCCTGCACCGGCTCGAGTATGAGTGCCGCGACGGTGTCGGCATCGAGTACGATGGCGAGGTCCTCGATGTCACGCTCGACGATCGACACACCGCCCGCGAGCGGGCGGAATGGTGCACGGTAGTTCGGGCGATCGGTGGCCGCCAGCGATGCGAACAACCGCCCGTGGAACGCGCCACGGAGGGCGATGATGTCGGTCTTCGCGGCGCCCTCGGTCGTTCGAGCCCATTTCCGCGCGAACTTGAAGGCTCCCTCGTTCGCCTCGGCGCCAGAGTTACAGAAGAACACCTTGTTCGCGAACGAGAGCTCCACGAGGCGCGCGGCGAGCTGTTCGCCTGGCGACGTTCGGAACAGGTTCGAAACGTGGATGAGGCCGTCGGCGGCCGCACGCATGGCGTCGCGCAAACCCGGGTCCCCGTAGCCTAACGCGTTGACCGCGATGCCACTCGTGAAATCGAGGTACGCGCGGCCCTCGGCGTCGAACAGCTCCACGCCCTCACCGCGCACCAGCTCAACGGGAGCCCGCTTGTAGAGGCCGAGGAGCGCATCGGCTCCCGCCGGTGCCGTCGTGATCGTGGCCATCGTCAGACCGCCGTTGGAGAGAGAGTGATTGCCGTGCCTGCCGTCGTCGAGCGAATCGCCTCGACGTTGCCAATGCGCACCCGAGCAACGCCCAACTCCACCGCCCGGCGCGCCGCCTGCAGCTTCGCTGCCATACCGTGGTGGGCAGTCCCATTGTCGATGAGCGCGATGGCCTGCTCCACCTCGAGATCCGGAAGGACGACGCCGTCAACGACGACCCCCGGAACATCGGCGACGAGCACGAGCTCATCGGCGGCAATGGCAATCGCGATGGCAGCCGCCGCATCGTCCCCGTTCACGTTCAAGGGCATGCCCGTATCCTCGTCCCGCGCGAGCGGCGAGATGACCGGCACGACGCCGCCAGCCATCAGGAGCTCGAGCAACCGGGCATCGACGCGCGTGGGTGCACCAACCTCGCCTAACGTCTCGCGGGACGTGGCCCGGGCGCGCAGAAGCCCGTCGTCCTCGCCCGAGATGCCCACGGCGCGAACGCGCTCGCTGACGAGCGCCGCCACGAGGCGCTTGTTGGCGCTGCCAGACAGTGCCATCTGCACGAGCTCGAGATCGTCACGCGTCGTGACGCGGCGGCCGCCGTTGAATTTGGGCGTGAGGCCGAGCCGCCGCTGAAGCGCGGACACCTCGTCACCGCCGCCGTGAACGACAACCACGCGGTCATTCGTCGTCGCGGCGCGGATGGCACTTGTGAGACCGGGGTCGGCTTGTGCCCGGCCACCGATCTTAAGGACGCGCGTCATGTCGGTAATCCCATCGGCTCATCCAGGCCTAACACGACGTTGGCGTTTTGCACGGCCTGACCCGCGGCACCTTTAACGAGGTTGTCGATCGCCGACAGGACGAGCAGCGTCGGCTGGCGAACTCCGGCGACGTAACGCGCGGAGATCCTCACCACGTTTCTCCGCACCACATCGCGAAGCGAGGGCGGCTCGGGGGTGACTTCGACGAACGGCTCGCCGGCGAACTCATCGCGCCACGGGGAAAGCGGATCCGGTATCGTCTCCGTCACCGGGACGGTGATCGTCGCGAGAATTCCTCGCGCGACTGGAAGCAAGTGCGGCGTGAATATCAGGTCGGCGTCGGCTCCGGCTCCCTCGAGAACGGCCCGCATCTCCGCCAGGTGGCGGTGAGTGTTGGCAATCCCGTATGCCCGGAAGTCCTCAGTCACCTCACCGAACAACAGGTCGGTGCGGGCAGTCAGTCCCGCGCCGGTCACACCGCTTGCTGCCGTGGCGTTTACGGTACCGCCCGATGCTATGAGGCCCCGCTTCGCGAGCGGGACGAGTGCCATGAGGATGGCAGTCGGGTAGCAGCCCGGGTTTGCCACGACGGTGGCATCTCGGAGCTGTCGCCGTACGAGCTCCGTGAGTCCGTACGGGACGTCGCTCGGCCCGTTGCCAGGACGGAGGTCGGCCGAGAGATCGATGGCCCTTGCTCCGGTACCGCGGACGCGCGCGACCCAGGTCGCAGACGCACCGTGTGGAAGCGCCGAGAACACGAGCTCGGCGTCCGACAGCGGCGCGTCATCGTGCGCGACAAAGCGGACGTCGGCGCCGCCGAGCCGCGCCTGCTCGCCGCGTCGCTCGTTCGCGGTTGCGAACACGAGCCGCATCCGCGGGTGTCGCGCAATGAGCGCGCACAGCTCGCGTCCGGCGTAGCCGCTCCCACCGAGGACTCCAACAGGGATTCTATGCACGACGAATGCATATTATTGCATCAGAGGGATGTCAACTGCGGGGGCCCGGGCAGCGTTCGGCCGGAGCGTTGCTCTCGCGTCCTGCCGCTTGACCCCGCGCCATGCTATCGTCTCGTCGATCGATACGGAGGAGGTTGGGTGGATAAACGGAAACGTCACGCGGCAATTCTGGAGTTGGTCGGCGGGCAGGCGGTTGGGAGTCAGGAGGAGCTCCGGGTGTTGCTGCATCGGCGTGGTTGGGACGTCACGCAGTCCACGCTCTCTCGTGATCTGCGAGAGTTGCGATTGGCGCGCGTCCCGACGCCTGAGGGCGTTCGATACGCCGTTGCGGACGGCGCCATCAGCAGTGCGGCGCGCCCGGCGCTCGATGCCCTGCTCCCCCAACTGCTGACGCGAGTCGACGGCGTCGGCGAGCTGATCGTCGTGCGGACGGTCCCTGGCGGCGCCCAACCCGTGGCGTCGGCGCTCGACGGCGAATCGTGGCCCGACGTGCTCGGGACCGTTGGAGGCGACGACACGATTCTCGTCGTCTGTCGGTCCGCCGCCGCCCGCGAGCGCCTAGAGCGGCGCCTGAGAAAGCTCGCGGAAATCTGACTCGATGCCGCACGGCAGCCGCATTGACGGTGATTGTGCCCTGGTGTTTATTTATGCAAGTCACCTGAATAGTTATCTCCTCCTGGAGCGCTCATGAAGACGATTGTGCTCGCCTACTCGGGCGGGTTGGATACTTCGATCATTGTGCCGTGGCTGCGCGAGAAGTACGACGCGCGAGTCATTTGCGTCGCGGCGGACATCGGTCAGGGACCCGACGAGTTGGCTGGCGTCCGCGCGAAAGCGTTGGCATCCGGCGCGGAGGAGTGCTACGTCGAGGATCTTCGTGACGAGTTCGTTCGCGACTTCATCTTCCCCACCCTGCGAGCCGGCGCGATCTACAATCGCAAGTACCTGCTGGGCACTTCGATGGCGCGCCCGCTGATCGCCAAGCGGCAGGTGGAAGTCGCACGCGCCGTCGGTGCCGACGCGCTCGCGCACGGATGCACCGGCAAAGGCAACGACCAGGTTCGCTTCGAGCTGACGTACATGGCGTTCGCTCCGGACCTGCCGGTCATTGCGCCGTGGCGTGAGTGGGACATCCGCAGCCGCGAGGACGCGATCGCCTACGCGGCCGCCCGCAACATTCCGGTGGCCGCGACCAAGGAGAAGATCTACTCTCGCGACAGAAACCTGTGGCACATCTCCCATGAGGGCGGGATCCTTGAAGACCCGGCCCAGGGGCCGCCGAAGGACGTCTTCATGCTCAGTACCGACCCCGAAGACGCGCCTAACGAACCGGAGGAGGTCCGCATTGGCTTCGACGCCGGCACCCCCGTGTCGGTGAACGACAGGGAGCTCGGCCCCGTTGACCTCATAGCCGAGTTGAATGCCATCGGCGGGCGTCACGGCGTCGGCCGCATCGACCTCGTCGAGGATCGCATGGTCGGCATGAAGTCGCGCGGTGTCTATGAGACGCCGGGCGGTACCCTGCTCTATGCCGCGCACAGTGAGCTCGAGCAACTCGTACTCGACCGGCGCACGCTCGCGGCCAAGGACCTCGTCGCCCCGCGGTACGCCGACATCGTGTACGAGGGCCGCTGGTGGACGACGGAACGCGAGGCATACGATGCCTTCGTCGACGTCACTCAGCAGCGCGTCACCGGCTCGGTTGCCCTTCGCCTCTACAAGGGCGCCGCTGCGGTGATCGGCCGGCAAAGCGAGCACGCGCTTTACGATGAGCGGTTCGTGACATTCGGCGAGGACGACGTCTATCAGCAGAGCGACGCCGCTGGCTTCATTCGCCTCTACGGGCTCTCGATGCGTGTGCGCGCGATCAAGGATCAGGAGATGGCGGCCGCCCGCGCCGCGTCTTCGGCCGAGGGAGCGTCGGAGCCGGCGCTCGTCGGCGCGTGAATGAGGCTGCAGTCGCCGGAGCGCCAGCCGTGACCGGCGAGAAGCCGCGTGCAGGCGGCGAGGTGCGCGGCGGCGATGCCGCTAGCTCGCCAGCGGCCGACCGCTCGTCAGGTTCGACGAGCCACAAATTGTGGGGTGGGCGCTTCGCCGGAGGCCCGGCCCCGGCGCTCGAGGCCGTCAATAGGTCCATTGCCACCGACTTCCGGTTATGGCCCTTCGACATCCGCTTGTCGAAGGCATGGGCCGTGGCGCTGTGGAACGCCGGCGTGCTCTCAATCGATGAAAGTCGCCGGATCGAGGCCGGCCTCGACGCGGTTGCCGAGCGCTTCGCCGCTGGCACAGCGCCGGTCGCGACCGACGAAGACGTGCACACGATGATCGACCGGCTCCTGCACGCCGAGATCGGCGAAGTCGCGTCGAAGCTCCATACGGGCCGGAGCCGGAACGATCAGGTGTCGACGGCCACGCGTCTCTGGTGCATCGATGCCTGCGACAAGCTCGACGCCGCCGTGCGCGGTCTGCAGCACGTGATGATACGGCAGGCGACCCAACATCAGCAGTCGCTCATGCCGTCGTACACGCACATGCAGCGCGCGCAGCCCGTCTCGATCGCGCACTGGATGCTGTCGCACTTCTGGCCACTCGACCGCGACCGCGCGCGGCTCGCTGCGGCTGCTCGGTCCGCTGGCGTATTGCCGTTAGGCTCCGGCGCTGTCGCCGGCTGCGCCTTCCCGATCTCCCGTGTGCTGCTCAAGGGAAGCCTTGGCTTCTCGTCGGTGTCAAAGAACAGCATCGACGCAGTCGCGGATCGGGATTTCATCGCGGAGGTGCTTTTCTCGCTGTCACTCCTCGGCGCGCATCTGTCACGGCTCGCTGAGGATCTGATCCTGTACGGCTCGAGTGAGTTCGGCTTCGTTCGGTTCGGCGATGCCTACACGACCGGCTCGAGCATGATGCCGCAGAAACGGAACCCCGATGCGTTGGAGCTCGCACGTGCGTCAGGGGCTCGCATGCTCGGCGACCTGACCTCGCTCCTCGCCACGATCAAAGGTCTGCCAAGCGGCTACAACAAGGATCTGCAGGAAGACAAGCGGGCGTTGTTCGACGGGGTCGACGGGATCCTGCTCGTTCTCCCCGCAGTCGCTGGCACACTGGGCGAGCTGGCGTTCGATACCGCTCGAATGGCCGCGGCAATATCGAGTACCATGATGGCGACAGATCTCGCGGACTATTTGGTGGGCAAGGGCATCACGTTTCGTGAGGCACACGCAGTCGTGGGCGCAATGGTGCGAAAGGCCGAAGAGCTGGGCGTCGAGCTACACGCCTTGCCGATGGCCACGTTCGAGGCCGCACACACGGCGTTCGGCAGCGACGTACGCGATGCCCTCGGCGCACAAGCGTCAGTCGATCGGCGGGAGGTCGAGGGCGGGACCGGCCCTCGCGCTGTGCGTGCGCAACTCGAGGCCGCCGTGTTGACGCTGGCGCAAGGCGGGGAAGTGCCACGCGGGAACGAGCTCGATCTTCGCGCCGACTGAGCTGACGTGCCTAACGGCCAGATACTGAAGCCCCATCGCGATGAATCGCGGTGGGGCTTCGTGTCACGGACGGCCAGACCAGATCAGAAGAGGATTCCGAACGTGAGCGGAACCATCTGCGCTGAGTTCGGATCGGAGAAGATGTGGTGGTATCGTACCTCGGCGAATGTGGTGAACCCGCTCAGCGCGAAGCGCGCACCAACTCCGACGTTGATGCCAATGTCATTGCTGGACTCGGCCCCCGATTCGTCCGCTTTGGTGTTGTACCATCCTGCTCCACCGATGATGTAGGGGGTCACCGTCGTGCCGCCCGGAAATGCGTACACCAGGTTCCCATTCACCGTCCAAACATTGACGTCTGGGCCAGAGCTCTTCCCGGACAGGTTGTTGTACATCCCGTCGACCCGGAACCCGACAGGCAAACTTGCGGAACCGGAGACGGCGAGGGTTCCAAGGATGTGGAATCCAGTTGACGTCGCGTCGCCGAGATCTCCAACAGGAAACGTAGCTCCCGCCGCGAAGCCAACGGACGTTCGCCGCTGCGCTAACGCGCTGCCGGACAACGTGCCGATCGCCACCAACACGAACGCACTGCTGACGACTATGCGTTTCATCATGAACGTTCTCCTCGTTACGTCGAGATCATTTCCGAGCTTGCATCGAACGCAGCTCTTTGAAGGCAGCAGCCGTGCCACGCTAAACCAGGAGTCCGCGGCGATAGGAGGGTTGCCGTTGCGCATTCGCGCACAACCCAGCATAATTTTATCCTCCAATAGGAGGAACATTGCCGGTTTATGATTTGACGGCAGTTGCTCACGCTCTCGACATCGATCTCAAGCAGCTCGACAATCTCTTGTCCCGGAATGCGCTCCCAGGAGTCGAGAGGAGACGTCGGGGTATCGCGCGCCGGCTCACGCCTGAAGTCGCCGTCGTGATTCGCCTTGCCAGGGAGCTATCGGAAACGCTCGGAGTTTCGGCTGGAGCGCTCCTCAGCGTAGCGAATGAGATCGAGCGAGGCGCCACGAACGAGCTGCGGTTTGGGGAGTTTGCTACGCTGCACGTCGACCGAGATAGGCTTCGAGCATCAACGCTGGCGCGCCTCGACGCAGCCGTGGAGGTTATCGGAACTCGGCGACGCGGGCGACCGCCCGGGCGAGAACGGTCTCCGCATCAAGGCACCTGAGGACTCCGACTAACGCAGAACGGGCGCCCGCGGGCGCCCGTTCCACTCTCGGCCTGCAACAAACTCTAGCGAGCTCCGGCCTTGCTGACGTTTTCGGCCGCCGGCCCCTTCGGCCCCTGAACGATGTCGAACTCGACGGCATCGCCCTCGGCTAGCGTCTTGAACCCGCTGCCCTGGATTGCGCTGTAGTGGACGAAGCAATCCTTCGTACCGTTGTCAGGGGTGATGAAACCGAAACCCTTCGCGTCGTTGAACCACTTTACTTTGCCGGTCGTACGCATTCCTCACTCCGGGAAGAAAACTTGTCGAGGGAGCGGAACGCGCCGAGCCCTGACAGTAGTGATACGGCGCGGGACCGCTCAGACCCCCCACGCTAGGTCTCGCTCTCACCGAGGCTAGCGGTAGAGCGGCAGCATAATAAGACAGGCGCACCGGCTGAACAATATGGCCCAGTCTGGCCGGAGCGGGTTTTCGCAAAGATTTGAAAGGACTTAGGTCAGGTTACTGACCCAAAACCTTCACCCCTTTGACGAAGTAGTCGGTCTCTCCGAAACACGATGTCGGGAGCCCCTTATGCTGCGTGTAGGACACGGCCACCCGTTGTCCCTGAGCCTTGCTGACCAGCGCTGCAATGCTGTCGTCGCGAACGGTGAACTGGAACGTGCCAGCGAGTTGCCCGGGCAAGTTGACCATGGCGACCTCGCCCTCGTACGTCTTACACAACCATCCCTTCCTGGAAAACTTATTGAGGTAGCCTACCCGCTCACCCGATGAGTAGGAGTATCCAAGAGCGATGGCCGTCCAAACTGTGATCCCGACAGCCGGGGTCAAAATGATGGCAGCAATCAGCAGCTTCCCCCAATGGCGGCGCTTGAAGCTCTTCTTGGGCGGCTCGGAACTTAGGGCTGCGACGTCGTCGGTATTGTATCCGCGTTCCGGGTAGTGGTCGTCCTGAGTCATAGGAGCTGGCCCTTCAGGCCGGGTAGTTTTCGGCAAACTATGCGACGGGAGACGGCGTGGCGTTCGGAGATCGCAGGCATACGGTAACAGCGTCGGTTGGCGGCGTGCAAATAGGGTCTAAGTACCCTGTGGTCGTGCAGTCGATGACGAACACGGACACCGCCAATGCAGCAGCGACCGCTGATCAGGTTGCCGAGCTGGCGAGCGCCGGGTCTCAGCTCGTGCGCGTTACCGTCAATAACGAGGCGGCTGCGGCTGCAGTTCCGGAAATCGCTCGGCGTCTCGACGACCGCGGCGTCAGCGTGCCGATCGTTGGCGACTTTCACTACAACGGGCATTTGCTGCTCACGAAGTTCCCGGAGTGTGCACGCGATCTGGCAAAATACCGGATCAATCCCGGGAACGTGGGCAGCAAGCGTCGCGATGAGAACTTCCGCTCGATTGTGAGCGTCGCACTCGAGTACGACAAGCCGGTGCGCATTGGCGTGAATTGGGGGTCACTGGACCAGGACCTCCTCACGAGCATGATGGATGAGAATGCCGCGCGGTCCGAGCCTAACGATGCGAAGGACGTCTATATCGAAGCGATGATCGAGAGCGCGCTCCGCTCGGCAGCGCTCGCGGAGGAGGTCGGACTTGGGCACGATCGCATTCTGATCTCCGCGAAGGTGTCGACGGTGCAGGATCTGGTGGTCGTGTATCGCCGCCTGGCGGCTCGGTGCGATTATCCGCTTCACCTCGGCCTCACGGAGGCTGGATTGGGCATGAAGGGGATCGTCGCGAGTACGGCCGCGCTGTCGATCCTGCTCGCCGAAGGGATTGGTGACACCATCCGCGTCTCGCTGACGCCGAAGCCTAACGGGGACCGGACCGAAGAGGTCCATGTCGCACAGCAGATCCTCCAGTCACTCGGCCTTCGCAGCTTCACGCCGCAGGTTACAGCGTGCCCGGGCTGCGGTCGAACGACTTCGACGTTCTTTCAGAAGATGGCGGAGGATATCCAGACCTACCTGCGCGATCAGATGCCCGCGTGGCGCGAACGCCATCCTGGCGTCGAGGACATGCGCGTCGCCGTCATGGGGTGCGTCGTCAACGGCCCGGGCGAGTCGAAGCACGCGAATATCGGAATCTCGCTCCCCGGAACCTTCGAGGAGCCGAAGGCGCCTGTATACGTCGACGGCAAGTTGATGACGACGCTGCGAGGGGAGGGCATCGTGCCGGAGTTTCTCGAGATTCTCGAGGCCTACGTCTCGCGCCGCTATCCGGCTCGCGAGCCGGCGACGGTACTCTAGACGCTCGCGTCCACCTGGTTGTTACGCTCCCAGAGCTCTAGCGCGCGCGCCACGGTGTCGAGCTCACGCATGATCGGGGCGTCGAATCCGATCTCTCGCAGTCGCTCGTACACGCGACGGTACCAGCGGACCGTGCCTTCCCGGCCGACATGGAATCGGCCCCAGACCGTCTCGGGATAATCGGTTCGCTTGAGATCGGCGAGGATCGTGCTCGCGTTATGCACCTTGTCGGCCGCACAGACCCATCGCGCGCGGTCATTGGCCTGTGCAAGCCGCGCGAGATAGTCATCCTTGCGCTCGTCCGAAGAGAGCTCGATCCCATCGTCGTCGAGTTTCCGGTTCGTCACCGCGAGCACCGTCGCAAGCACGTCGTGCCCAAACTTGTCGGCGACCCGACTCTCGAGCATCTCGCGAGTGTAGCCGTCGCGCACACAATCCTCGATGACATCGTGGAGGATGCCGGCGACGATCGTCTCCTCATCCTGGCCGTAGCGGGTGAGAATGATCGCGACGTTCGCAGGATGGGTGAGGTAGGGAAGGCGGGTCCCCTTCCGCACCTGCTGATCGTGGTGCTTGGCCGCGAACGCGAGCGCGTGATTGATGCGATCCGAGTAGCCGGTGCTCATGACGGCGGCGCAATGGCGAGAGAACGACGTCGAACGCGCGGACCGATAACATAGCGCGCGCACGGAGCGTTGGGCAGACAGAATCCTGCTACACCAGCCGCACGAGAATCGACGCGAACGTGAGGTCGAGCACCAACAGCCCGAGTCCCTGTACGACGACGCCGAGGCCGCCACCGAACGCGCGTACGTTTCGTGTGAATCGCCACGCCATCAACACCGCCGTTACACCTGCGGCAATGATACCGACGTCGAGACCGATCGCGAACCACGTCAAGCGGTCGAGTCGCGTGGCGCCCGAAACATCGCGCATCGACAACGCCGACCATCTCGCCACCGCGATGATGAGCTCGACCGAGCCCCATGCAAGCGTCTGTATCGCAAACCACAGGGCAATCGGTGCGCTCATTCGACGTCCAGCGATGATCGCGACGAGCGTCGTACCGAGCACGGCGCTCATGACAGCCCAGATGACGATGCGGATAAGGTGACTTCGCTCCGCCGCGAGGAGCGTATCTGACCACATAGCGCTAGCGATCCGCCTCGGCGAGCTTCGCCTCGGTCACCTGGCGTTCGCCGGCGAACCAACTCTCGAAGATCCACGGTGGGTCGAGATTCGGTGCGTCGGCCGCCCAGAGAACGATGCCAATGACCCGCGCCCCATTGTCGCGAAGTGCCGCGACCCCCGTTCGAAGAGTGGCCACGAGTGAATGAGCGAGATGCGCGCACACCAGGACCGCTGGTACGACACGAACATCATTCGCCTGTTCGAAGGGCGAGACGACGACCGTCAACTCGTAATGACGAGCCGAGCGAACGATGGCAGCACGTAATGCCTCGGCCTCGCGATTCGATATCGGACCGCGGTGGTCGGCTCCGCTTGGCACCACCTCTACCCATCGGTCGCGCCCGATCTGCGTTTGAATCGCCGCTGCCGAGAGATCGATCGAGCCTGCCAGGACTCCGGCCACACCTGACGACGGCGGGAGGCGAAGAACGGACGTCACGGGTTGGTGTTCGAGGTCAGCATCGACAAGGAGCGTACTCCGCATCTCGTTCGCCGACACCGCGGCAATGTTCGCGGCGATCGTCGCCGTAACGGCTGGGACATCTCCGGCGACGGTGACGATCGCGCGCGTTGGTCCGGATACGCTCGCGTGCGAAGCGAGGAGGCGATACGCATCGGACGTCGGGTCGATCAGCGGGGGAAGCCGAAGATCGGCTTTACGTCGTGCACGTTCGGGCGGAATCTCACGTGGACGAACGACGGCGAGAACCCGCTCTCCAGTCACGCGCTCCGCTTCCTGTAGGTCCGAGACTCGAGGTCTGCTGACCTCGATCATCAGCGCGATTGCAAACCCGATTGTGAGACCGACAACCAATGACGCGCCAAGAATCGCGATCGGTGGCGCGATTACGTTCGCCTGCGCTCGAGCCTCTCTCAGTTGTCGCTCAGTGACAACGTTCGCGCGCCTCGCCGCAGCGAGCGCGCCACGCGCCGAGTCACGTTGCGCTTGCAGCGAGTCGCGGCGTTGCAGAGGCCCTAAAGTATCGACGGTGACGACGACCGGTGCGCTGACCGCCGGAGGTCTGAGAAACGCTAGCGAGTCGCGTATCGTGGTCTGTCGAGCTTCCGCAATCGCCTGGATCGATCGACCGATCGCCGTCGCTCGGGCCGTAAGCGCGACGAAGATGGGATCGACACCGCCGCCTGCGCCGAACTCCTCGCGTTCACGTTCGACGTCATCGAGCGAATCGAGCATCGCCCGGACGCGCGGGTCGTTGACCAGCGATCGGCTTTCTCCAAGAGCGCGGTAGGACTGTGGAAGGGGAGAGTTCTCGACGCGCTCGAGCAATCGTGTGAGCTCGCTTGCCGCGCTTGCGAGGGAATCACGCCTGACGCGTGCTGCTGCGGGGAACGTGTCAGCCGGAGGAGCATATGTCGGCCGCGAGGCTAGCGTCCGACCCGCAGCAAGCAGCGATTCGGCGGCGGCGAATTTTCGCGTCGCCGTGTCGATTGCGAGCAGCAGCGTGGTGGTATCGCGCCAGTGTGTGGAGAGCGGTGCGATTTGCTGGGACGCGCGGCGCGCGCTCCTCGGCGTGAGCACCAACAGCATCAGCACCACAGTGAATACCGTGCCGGAAATCGCAGCCAGCCGAAGTGGGCGCCGGAGTGTGTTTCGCGCTCGCGCCGCCACCCACGCCGCACGCATTTCGGCGCGACGGCGTCGCGTATAACGAGGAACTGCTCCAGTGATCGTGTCGACCATTCGCCGGCGATAATCGAAGCAGCGAGTCCGCTGCGCAAGCGTATATGCGCTCGGTTGACGAGCCGCAGCCGTCCGGCGCTACAGGCAAGTGTCGGGAAAAAAACAACGCGGAGGCGCAGTAGCGCCTCCGCGTGATTCACTTCATTGCGTCGACCGGCGCGGGAACTGCGCCGATCGTCGACTTACTGAACCGTGATCGTTCCCTTCATCCCCATCGCGAGGTGGGGCGTGCAGTGGAACGGATACGTACCAGGCTTGATGTTGGCGAACGAAATCGTATACGTCTGGTTCGGGTTCACCTCGAGCGGGCTCGAGAGCTCGCCCTGCTGGTCCGGCATGTTCGCCGAAAGCTGCGGCTTGACGTCCGCCGGAATCGTCGCCGGATCGAACGCGACGTTGTGCGGGCCGCCGGAAACCATGACGAACTTGATACCGTCGCCAGCCTTGATCTTGATGTCCGCCGGCTCGAACCGATAACCCTTGTCGTCACCAACCATTTTCACTTCGACCGTCTGACCCGTGATCGGCGCCGCGGTACCAGCTGGAGCGGCAGTCGCCGGCGCAGCAGTCGCTGCTGAATCCGGCGCGGGAGCCGGCGCGGCAGTCGCCGTAGAATCCGCCGCCTTCTCGCCACCGCCACCACATGCACCAAGCGCAATCGCACTGCTCACGACCACAAATCCGAGAAACCGCATTTTGCTGAGGCCTCCAGTGCCGTACCAAATAGCTGCGTGTGAATGAAGCCGAGACCTCGAATGCGTGGTCTCAGAGCATTGTGAATTTATTCACATGCCTCCGGGAACGCAAATAGCCGCGGCCTTCGAAATCGTCGAGATTTCCGGTTGCAGCCTCCATACCGCCGGCGCATTGACGCCCCGTTCATCGGCCGATTACGTTGCGAGCCATGCGTCCGTCCAGCGTTTATCATCACCATGCCCACACGAGCCACGTCCTTCGGGTCGGGGCCGTTTGCGTGTGAGCGGATGAGCGACTGACACATTCGCGCCAGACACCGAACGCCGCGGCCCGTCTCCAGACGGGCCGTTTTGTTTTTTCTGGAATCGACGATTCCATCACAACCACATTGCCAATGCTGAGAATTGCGCTACCGAATAAGGGGCGCCTCGCCGAAGAGACACGTGAACTGTTCGAGGACGCTGGCCTGCCTATCCGCGCGCGCGGCGACCGCGCGCTCACGGCATCGCTGGGTGGCGAGTTCGAGGCGATATTCGTGCGGGCCCAGGACATTCCCGAGTTCGTTGCGGATGGCGCCGCCGATGCCGGGATTACCGGGTGGGATCTTGTCTGCGAGTCGGAACGAGATCTCGACGTCCGTCTGGACCTGGGCTTCGGCGCCTGCCGGCTGGTCGTCGCGGCGCGCGAGGAAAGCGGTATCCAACACCTCGATCAGATCGTTGCCGAGCGGGTGGCAACAGTGTTTCCGCGGGTGACACGTAGTTTCTTCGAGCGCCGTAGCTGTCGCGTAGAGGTCGTCCCCGTATCGGGTGCCGCCGAAATTGCTCCGCACCTGGGAATAGCCGACATCGTGGTGGACCTGACGTCAACGGGCTCCACGCTCAAGATGAACGGTCTCCGCGAGGTCGCGACCGTGCTCGAGTCAACGGCGCGTCTCGTCACGCGGGTGGCCAATGGCGATCGCCTTGACCCGGGGAAGCGCCGCGCTCTCGACGACCTGGCGGACGCGCTCGCGAGTGTGTTGCGAGCGAGAGGACAGCGATACGTCATGGCCAACGTCCCACGCGCGGCGCTCGACCGGGTGAAAGAGGTTCTCCCCGGCCTGAACGGGCCGACTGTCATCGACATCTTGGATGGCGGCCAGCACGTTGCCGTGCACGCGGTCGTCCCGGAGACTGCCATCTTCCGCACGATTGCCAGGCTCAAGGCGTTAGGCGGGGCGGGAATACTCGTGACCCGGATCGAGAGGCTCATGCCATGAAAGCGGGACGCATGCGGTTCCGCGGTCCGGTGCACGCGCTGAGCGATGCCGACCGCGCGCAGTTGCTGGATCGTTCGCCCGCCACTGACGACATGGTGCGCACCACGAGTGAGGCGATCATCGACGTCGTTCGACGCGAGGGCGATGCTGCGCTGATCTCCCTTGCGAGGGAGTACGACAAGGTTCGGCTCAAGTCGCTCGAGGTGCCGCGCGACGTGTGGCGTGACGCGCTTCGATCGCTCGATCCCTCGCTGCGTGCGGCAATGGAGCGGGCTGCCGCGAACATCCGAGCCGTCCACGCCGCCGCAGTGCCACAGCGCGTCGAGATAGCTCCCGAGCCCGGCGTTATCATCGGCCGGCGCCCTGATCCACTGCATCGCGTCGGCGTGTACGCACCGGGTGGGCGCGCCGCGTATCCCAGTAGCGTCCTCATGGGGGTGATCCCGGCGCGCGTCGCAGGAGTCGCTGAGGTCATGATCTGCGCGCCGCCGACATCGAAGGGTCAGCCAGAGCCCGCAACGCTCGCGGCAGCTGAGCTGTCCGGTGCCGATCGAGTGTTCGCAGTGGGCGGCGCAGGCGCAATTGCCGCCATGGCGTACGGCACCGCAAGCATTCCTCGCGTCGACCGCATCGTCGGTCCGGGAAACGCGTACGTGGCACAGGCCAAGCTCCTGGTGTCGAACGTCGTCGGCATCGACGCTCCTGCCGGCCCGAGCGAGTTACTGATCGTCGCCGACGACTCGGCCGACCCGACGCACCTCGCCGCCGAGATGCTGGCTCAGGCCGAGCATGATCCGGAGGCAGTTGTCGCTCTCGTCGCCACGGATGAGACGTTAGGCAGCAAAGTCCTCGACGCGATCGAGAAGCTCCTGCCCGTTCAGGGCCGTCGCACGATCATCGAGCGCGCGTTTGCCGAACGCGGCGCGATACTCACGGTGCCATCGCTTCGCGACGCGCTTACGTTTGCGAACCTTTTCGCGCCGGAGCATCTGCTGCTCGCGACACGCGACGCCGACACGCTCCTTGGCGACGTCCGCTCGACGGGCACCGTGTTCGTCGGCGAAACGAGCTCGGTGACGTTCGGCGACTACATCACCGGTGCGAACCACGTGCTCCCTACAGGCGGGCTGGCACGCTCGTACTCCGGCCTGAGCACGGCGGACTTCGTCCGTTGGACGACGTACCAGCGTGTCGACCGCGACGCCGCGGCGCGGCTCGCCCAGGACGTTGCGGTGTTCGCCGAGGCAGAGCATCTGCCGGCGCACGCAGCCGCCGCCCGGGCCTGGAGGCGGTCCGCATGACGTCGACCCCATCACCGTCTCCGAGCGAGTCGCTTCGGCTCGGGCGCGCAACGATTCGCGATGTCGTGCCGTACCCCACGGAGCGGTCGCCGTGTGCGGCCGACCTGAGTGACAATACCAATCTGTTCGGCGCCCCCCCTGCAGCGCTTCGGGAGCTCACGACGGCTGGGCGGGACGAGATCACCCGTTACCCCGGCCTCCACGCGCGGCGTCTCCGGGAGGCCTTGGCAGACTACGCCGGCGTCCGTTTGGATCAGGTCGTGAGTGGTTGTGGGTCCGACGACGTGATCGACTCGGCGGTACGCGCTTTCGCGGAACCGGGCGAGCGTCTCGCCTACTCCGACCCGACGTTCAGCATGATCCCGGTGTTCGCGAAGGTGAACGGCCTCGTGCCCACACCAATCCCGTTCGCATCCTCTGGCGACATCGATGCCGACGCGTTGCTCGCGTCCGAGGCGCGCATCATCTACATCTGTTCGCCTAACAACCCGACGGGTAGTCTGGCGAGCCGTCGGTCCGTTGATCGCGTCATCGAGAGGGCACCCGGAATTGTCATTATCGACGAGGCGTACGGCGAGTTCACCGACGGTGGCCGGGTGAGCGAAGCGCCGAACCTTGACCGCGTGCTGGTCACGCGCACGCTGTCGAAGGCGTTCGGAATGGCGGGCTTTCGCATCGGCTATGGGACCGCAGCCGCGTCGCTCGTTCACGAGATCGAGAAAGTCCGGGGGCCGTACAAGGAGAACACTCCTGCCGAACGCGCCGCGGCGTGTGCCCTTCGCGAGGACATCGCATGGATGCGTGAGCTGGCTGCAAAAGCAGTCGAGAACCGTGAGCGTTTCGCGCGTGCGCTCCGGGCGCATGGGCTCGTCCCGCTTTCGTCAGCGGCCAATTTTCTCCTGGTACCGATCGCGCACGCCGCTGTCGTCGCACAGCGAATGCGCGAGCGTGGGATTGCGGTTCGGCCGTATCCCGGTTTGCCGGGGATCGGTGATGCGCTTCGCATCACCATCGGGCCCTGGGCCCTCATGGAGCTCGCGCTGGACGCGCTGCTCGCAGCGCGTGTGGCTGCCGTGACGACCGAGCGTGCAGGATGAAGGTCACCATCTTCGATTACGGCGCTGGCAATATCCACTCGCTCGCGAAAGCGATCGCGGCGTTCGGGGCAACAGTCGAAGTCGAACCCGACCCCGCGCTGGCGCTGGAGACCGACGTGCTGGTACTGCCGGGCGTCGGTGCGTTCGGGCTGGCCGCAGAGCGTTTGGCGCCCGGCCGCCTCGACATGCAGGCGGCGCTGCGTGGCGGGCTTCCGTGCCTCGGCATCTGTCTCGGGATGCAGCTGTTGTTCGGCGCGAGCGAGGAGAGCGTGCCTAACGCTCGAGGTCTCGAGATCTTTTCTGGGGAGGTTACTCGACTTCGCGCGCAACGCGTCCCGCAGATCGGGTGGAATGCCGTCGACGCCGCGGACGATGAACTGTTCGTGCGCGCACCCCTGTCCTACGCGTACTACGCCAACAGCTACGTGTGCCGACCGGTCGATGACTCGGTCGTGCGCGCATGGAGCACGCACGAGGATGACCGATTCGCGGCTGTCGTGCGCGCGGGTCGTACGGTCGGCGTGCAGTTCCATCCGGAAAAGAGTTCTGGCCCTGGCCTGCGCTTTCTGCACGCCTTCCTCGATGACGTGACGTCATGATCGCAATACCTGCGGTGGACCTGCGCGAGGGTGCGTGCGTTCAGCTCGTCGGCGGGGACTATGCCGACGAACGTGTTCGTCTTGCAGACCCGGTTTCAGTTGCCCGCGAGTGGGCGCGTTATGGATTCCGCCGACTCCACGTGGTCGACCTCGACGCAGCGACAGGCCGCGGGTCGAATCGCGACGTCGTGCATGAGATCCTCCGGGAAATTCCAGTCGACATACAGGTTGGCGGCGGCGTTCGCAGCACGACCGCAGTCGAAGAGCTGGTTGCTGCCGGAGCACGGACAGTTGTTCTCGGGACCCGGGCATTCGAGGACACCGACTGGCTCGGGCGTGTGGCGAATGCGTACCCCAACGAGATCCTCGTTGCAGCTGACGTGCGGGATCGGCGCGTCGTGACGCACGGGTGGACGCGGACGCTGCCGCGGGAGATCGTCGACGTGACGGAAGAGTTGAGCACGCTGCCACTGGCGGGATTACTCGTCACAGCCGTTCATCGTGAGGGGCGGATGCAGGGCACGGATCTGTTTCTCATGGAGGACGTGGTCGAAGCAGCGAATTTCCCCGTGTACGCGTCGGGCGGCATCGCAACCGTCGCGGATCTCCGCGCCCTCGCCGACCGCGGAGTCGCAGCAGCGGTCGTGGGCATGGCGCTCTACACGGGCGCTATCGATCCTTGGCACGCAGCCGAGGAGTTTGCGGAATGAGCATCGTAGAGCGACAGACAGCCGAGACGCGCATTCGCCTCGAGATCACGAAGGGCGACGGGCGCTCGACGGTCGAGACCGGCCATCGCTTCCTCGATCACATGATGGTGACGCTCGCGAAATATTCCCACCTCGATCTCTCGCTCCATGCGTCCGGCGATCTGAAGCATCACCTCATCGAGGACGTCGGAATTGCATTCGGCGCCGCCATTGCGGACCACACGCCCGCGACGTGCGCACGCTACGGGCAGCGTACGATCCCCATGGACGACGCGCTGGTGGATGTCGCTCTCGATCTCGGAGGTCGGCCCTACTACCGCGGCCCGATTCCGAGCTCGCTGTACGATCACTGGTTTCGGTCCTTCGCAGATCATGCGCACGCCACGATTCATGTGCGCGTGCTCCGCGGTGTCGATCGACATCACATCGTCGAAGCTGCATTCAAGGCGCTCGGCCTTGCACTGCACGACGCGCTCATCGACTCGGGTACGGTCTTCAGCACGAAGGGAAGCGTTCAATGGTGACGCGCCGACTCGTCGTCTGTCTCGACGTGAAGGGCGATCGCGTCGTCAAAGGCGTCCAGTTCGAGTCTTTACGCGACGTCGGCGATCCGCTGGTCCTCGCCCAACGCTACGAGGCGGATGGCGCGGATGAGATTGTGTATCTGGACATCTCGGCGAGCGCGGAAGAACGCTCGACTCTTCTCGACCTCGCGAAACGGACGGCCGAACGTCTATTCATTCCTCTGACGATTGGCGGGGGGATTCGCTCGGCCAGCGATGTCGCGCAGGCATTGCGCGCCGGAGCCGACAAGGTCGGTGTGAACACCGCAGCGGTGGAGACACCGGAAATCCTGACGGAGTGCGCCGTTCGATTCGGCTCGCAGTGCATCGTCGCGAGCATCGATGCCAAGCGCCAAGGTGAGGCCTGGCTCGTGTACACGCGCGGCGGCCGGACGCCGACATCCCTCGACGCGGTGACATGGGCGCGCGAATGCGTGCGACGCGGCGCGGGTGAGCTTCTCATCACGAGCATTGACCGCGATGGTGCGCGCACTGGTTACGACCTCGAACTCACTGCAGCGATTGCGGACGCTGTCGATGTTCCCGTCGTCGCGAGCGGTGGTGCAGGCTCGGCGAGCGACGTTTGCGACGCGCTCGTCCGAGGCCGTGCGGATGCGGCCTTGGTCGCTGGCATCCTGCACGATGGAGTGACAACAGTGCAGCACATCAAGCGAGAGATGGGCCGGCACGGCATACCGGTGCGCGCAGCATGAGCACCGTCGGAAACCAGACATTGCTTCAGGCGGTGTCGGAGGTCGCTCGACTGACCGGTAGAGTCGCGCTCGCGCACTTTCGAACACGCCTCAGCGTCGAGACAAAGCGTGACGGGAGCCCGGTGACGATCGCCGATCGCGTCGCCGAGCAAACAGCGCGCGAATGGATCGCCGCGCGGTTCCCGCACGACGCGATTCTCGGCGAGGAATTTGGCGCCGAAGGTGACGATGGAGCGCAACGCTGGTTCATTGACCCAATCGATGGGACGAAAACCTTCGTGCGTGGCGTTCCGCTCTGGGGCACGCTGATTGGCGTCGTCAGCGGGGATACCGTGCGCGCTGGGGCGCTCTACTGCCCGGCGGTCGACGAGATCGTTGTCGCTGCTGTCGGCGAGGGCTGCTGGTGGAACGACGCACGCTGTCGAGTTTCGGAACACACCGAGGTCGCCGGCTCGACGCTGCTCACGACGGATATCCGGTTCGTTGGATACCCCGACAGGGCAGCACGGTGGTCGGCACTCGCGAATGAAGCAGCGGTCGCGCGGACATGGGGCGATTGCTACGGCTACCTCATGGTCGCGACGGGCCGAGCCGAGTTAATGGTGGATAACCAGATGTCGCCATGGGACTCCGCCGCCCTCATCCCAGTCGTACGCGAGGCCGGTGGCGAGTTCAGTGATTGGTATGGTCGCATCACACCATTTGGAAGCGGTGCGATGGCCAGCAACGGCGCCATGGCTGCCCGACTGCGCGCGAGGCTCGGTGTCCCCTGGCCGCCGTCGAATGACCCGAACGGCGTCGGCGAACGTCGAGCAGACCTGACGTGACAACCTTCGATCTCCGAACACTCGATTTCGAGAAGGGAGGGGGACTCGTCTCCGTCGTCGTGCAGGACGCGACATCGGGAGCCGTGCTCATGACCGCGTTCGCCGACCGCGAAGCACTCGAGAAAACCATCGAGACCGGGGAAATGCATTTTCGGTCTCGCTCGCGCGGCCTCTGGCACAAAGGCGCAACAAGCGGCAACACCCAGCGCGTCGTCTCGCTGGAAGCTGATTGCGACGGTGACGCCGTGCTCGCACGCGTGATCCCCGCCGGCCCCGCTTGTCACACCGGCACGGTGTCGTGCTTCCAGACGACAGCGCTTCGTGGCGACGCCATTACGGCCCTCGACGCGACGATCGCGGCACGCCTAACGCCGACGGTACCATCGCCGACGGGTGACGAGCGGCCTAGCTACACGCGTCGCCTGGGCACCGACCGTAACCTTCGGCTCAAGAAGCTCGGTGAAGAATGTGCTGAGCTCGTAGTGGCCTGCGCGGATGATGATCGCGCACGGGCGATCGAGGAGGCGGCCGATGTGGTGTACCACATGCTCGTGGCTCTGCGCTCGGTCGGGGCGTCGCTCGACGACGTGCGCCGGGTGCTCAGCTCACGCCGTCGCGACTGAAGCCTGAACCTGGCCGAGTCAGAACCCTTTCAGCGCCCGAGGCGAAAGACGGAGTGAGTCGCCGACGTAGGCGAATCGCACATCCCTCATGTATTGTCGCGCCACACGTTGGACATCTTCAGGGCTCACTTGGCGCAGCTCGTCCACGAACAGGTCGGCGATTCGAAAGTCACCGCGGTACAGTTGCGCGCGTGCTAGGAAGTTCGCCTGCTCCGCGTTCGTTTCGTTGTTCAGAAAGTATTCCGTGATGAACTGCTGCACGAGACGCTCGAGTGCCTCGCGGTCGATCGTACCTTGTTGCAGCGCCGTGATCTGTTGTCGCATGAGCGCCAGCGTCGTGTCGGGCGAAACCGTGGTGACGTACAGGCCTCCTGATGCGATCGCGCGCTCGACGAACGGGGCATCAACGGCGTACGTGAGGTTCCTGCGCGAACGGATCTCGGCGAATAGTTGGCCCGAAAGCACCGCGGCCGCGACTCGCAGCGCCTGATAGTCCTTACTCCCGGCTGGCGGGCCGAGGTAGTAGCCGAGGATGTAGTTCGTCGGGAGCGATCGCGACTCGATCGCAAACCCAGCGCCTCGCACTGGAAGCGTGTCCGGAAGGGTCCAGCGGTAATTTCCGGTTGGGAGCTTCGCTAGTGTCTGTGTGATGGCGTTCTCGACCTGAGACCGGGAAATGTTCCCCACGATGACCACGAGCATCCGTGACTTCACGATTTGTTCGTCGTGATATCGCCGTAGCGCAGCGACCGTCAATCGGACCAGGGAGTGTTCGGTGCCTAACGTACTGCGGGCGTAGGGATGCCCGGAGAACGCGAAGGTGTCGGCGATGAACGAAACGAGAGCGTCGGGGTTGTCGCCTCGTTGTCGCACCGCAGCGAGTAGCTGCTCACGAACGAGCTTGACCTGCCCGGAGTCGAGCGTGGGGTGCATGAGCCGGCTCGCCAGTACCGACCATGTGGAATCGAACCCGTCTCGCGTGGCACGTAGGCCGAACATCGTCCAATCAGTTTCCGGATCGACCACAATGGTGCTTCCGAGTCGCGAGAGCATCGTGCGGACTTTCTCGCCGGCATATTCCCGGGTGCCCCGGTCGGATGCCTCGAGAAGGAGCGGCTCGATCCCCGCGTTGTTGTCGTTGATCTGACGGACGCCACCCAGCAGGTACACGTTCGCGGCCACGACATCGTTCGCGGGAGTCAAACGGTGAATGATCCGTACGCCACCGATTTCGTACGTCGTCGTCAGGCTGTCGTGGAGCGGCGCCTTCGTGCGCGATGTGCCTGGTATCGCACTTCCCGACACCTGAGCTTGCACGACACCGCTGGCCGCCAGGATGGATAGTGTTCCGACAACGAGTCCGCCGCGCCATAGCGCTGTCGCCACGGTGTTTCTCACTGGGCGATGCTCCGTGGCAACAGGTCCGCCGTCGTGAGCGCGATCGACTGCCTTGCATCCGCCGGTATCACCACGCCAGTCACTCGCGGCTTGCCGACGATGTATTTCGCGGCGTAGCTCCGGAGGTCCGTGAGGCTCTGCTTCGCCATGTTGTCCACGTATCCCATGTAGTACTCGAGATCGGCAACGCTCCACCAGAAGCCGATCGTCTGGCTGAAGCTGGACGCTCGCTCGCGACCGAATGCGGAGCTCACGGCACGCTGCGCCTTCACCGCTTCGAGCTCCGGCTTCGAGATGTACCCGGGGTCGGTGAACCGCTGAATTTCCGCGTCGAGGGCCGCGAGGGCGCTCTTCAACTTGTCAGGCGTCGTCTGACCGCTGATCGTGATCGGCCCGACGTGATCGAGCGTGTAGTAGTTGACTCCGATCGACTGCCAGAGACCGGTGTCGACGAGCTTCTTCTGCAATGTGGAGTTGGGCTGATTCAGCACATCGGAGAACACGTCGGCGGCATAGGTGGCGTTCGGATCTCTGCGCACGCTCGGCCCTTGCCATTGGAGCTGTACCGTTACGGCACCCACCGGCTGCTCGATTATCAATGCCTCGCTCTTCTGCAGCGGCGGGATCGAGGGAATTGGGTCGGTGGCGAATGGGTCTGCTCCCTGAGCCCAGTCTCCGTACGTCTTCTCGGCGAGTCCGAACACGCTGTCCGGCGACACGTCGCCGGTTACGATCAGCACGGAATTGTTAGGCACGTAGTACTTGCGCTGGATCTCGCGCATTTTGGCCGGCGTGACAGTCAGGATGACATTGCGATCGCCGATCACGTTCTTCCGACTCCATTGGCCGGGATACAATAGCTTGCCCATCGCCTCCTGCAGGCGAAAGAACGGATTCGACTCGTTGCGGTCGTATTCGCCGATCACGACCTGACGCTCGCGGTCGATCTCTTCTTTCAGAAAGAGGGGGCCTCGCAGGGCATCAGCGAGTGCCTGTATCCCGCCCGCAAGGCTATCGGCAGGGAGCGTCATGTAATACGCGACCCGCTCTTCGTCCGTACGGCCGTTGAACACGGCTCCAAGTTCAGCCGCTCGGTCAATGAACTGGTCGGGTTCGGGCAGATGCTCGTTTGCCTTGAAGAACATGTGCTCGTACATGTGCGCGAGCCCGGCATATTCAGGCGTCTGCGTGAACGAGCCATTCTTCACATCGATCTCCACGGTCGCGAGCGGGACGCCGTGGTTCTCGACGACAATAACTTCGAGACCATTCGAGAGGACTCGCCGCTTGATGACCTTGTCCAGCTCGGCTCGTTGCCCGTAGGCCGGCGTGGAAGTCAGTGCCACAGCGGCGAGCATCACCGCGTGGAGCCACGTGACCCTCGGTCTGGTCGATGGTTTGCTGCGCGGGATTGGCCTATCCTCTATCGTGCCGGCGCAGTCGCGGAACTGCGCGATTGATGGGTTCAGCATGGGTGGCGGCTCGAGCGTGCCAGGATTTCTTTCCACATCTATGCCTCTCACTAATTTGGCCGACCCGATGATGGAACTCGGCAACCGGCTCGACGCCGCGCGACTCAAGCGGAATGAGCCACTCGCGTCATACACGACGTTTCGCATTGGAGGTCCGGCGGACCTGTTCTACGATGCCATATCCGCAGACGATCTAGCAAACGCTGTCGTTGCCGCACGTCGAAGTGGTATGCCCTACTTCGTCCTCGGGCTCGGAGCAAACATCCTCGTCGGCGACCGAGGATTTCGAGGCCTCGTCATACGAAATGCCGCTCGCCACATGCGCTTCGCCGAGGACGGGCGTGTGTGGTGCGAGAGTGGCGTGATCGTGCGCGACCTGATCGCGGAGTCTGTGCGACGTGGCTGGTCCGGACTGGAACACTACGTCGGTATTCCGAGCACCGTTGGCGGTGCGGTCTGGCAGAATCTCCATTTCCTCTCCCCGGCGCCGGACCGCGATCGAACCATGTTCATCGAGGAAGTGTTCGAGTCGGCCGACCTGCTCGACGAGCAGGGTGCCCGGCACTCCGTCGGTCGTGAGTACATGCGATTCGGCTATGACACCAGCGTTCTTCACGAGGGCCACGAAGTCGCGCTGTCAGTCACGTTTCGTCTCTCGCCGGGCGAGGTAGGGACGATGCATCGAATCATGCAGGAGAACCTGAGTTGGCGTGGTGCGCGTCACCCATGGCTCGACATTCATCCCAGTGCTGGCTCGATATTCAAGAAAATCGAAGGTGTCGGTGCAGGACGATTGATCGATCAGTGCGGGCTCAAGGGCTTCCGCATTGGAGACGCTCAGATTTCGCACATTCACGCCAACATCATGGTGAACCTGGGTCATGCGACCGCTGCCGATGTCCGCGCGCTGATCGCCCACGCACAGCACTGTGTTCAGGAGCGCTTCGGTCAGCACCTCGAGCCGGAGATAGGGCTCATCGGGGAGTTCTGATCCGGCGCCACTTAAAGCACCTGCGCGAACCCCACGACGAATCGCCACGGCTCGTGGTGATCCGTCGCGCGTGCGGCCCCGATGCTCACAGCTCCACCTAGGAAACGCAGTCGAAAGTCGATCGACGATTTGAAGCCATCGGTCGGGCGAGAGACCGGGGCGCCGGAAATGCTCCCGGGCGTGCCAAGAACTGAGTCCCCGACTGTCCCCAGTCGGAGAACCGCCGATCGCGCCGCATCGTTGGTTGCGGCAGCCCATCCCCCCTGTGCGCCGAACGAAAGTGTCGGCCCGACACTGGGCAATACGAATCGTCCGAGCCGTAACGGCGCCCGCCAAAGGGGGAGCGGATACATAACGAGTCCGCGAATCACGGCGGCTTGGTTGCCGGCAAATTCCTTGTAACCGTACCCTGGCAAATTCTGGTTCTCCCCAAGCTCGAACAGCTGTTGCGGCGGGATCGAGTCGCCGACGACCACCCCGGCGTCCGCCCGTGCCGCGTAGATCAACGGCCCGAGCATTCGTCGCGCGATGAGCCGCAGCTCGACCCTCCGCCAGGCGAGATCGCCAGTTGCCGCGTCGGCCTGGAGTAGAGCCCCAATGCCCGGGCGTACGAACGCCGCGTTTACGTCGGGATGGAACTCCACCTTCATACTGGCAATGCTATACCTGCCGTCGTCGACACCGCGATTGAAGCGGAACCCGGAATCGCCTGGGGTAAACGCCCCATGCTCGCGCTGTGCCGCCACGTACCGATCGGAACCGATCCCGGCCTCCACGCGAACGCGAACGTCCCGCCGCCGGTTCAGATACTTCGTTAGGCCAACCATGGCGCTCCTTCGGTCGACATAGTCGTAATCGTCCACCGAAAAAAGGGCACCCAGTGTCGATCCACTGTCGAATGGTTCGCGAAAGTCGTTCGTGACGTCGAGCGATCGACCCGCTCGTACGTATGGCCACCAGGAGCCCGTCTGTCGTTCCAGCGATACGCGCCCCCGAACGGTCTGCTCGGCCCATGCCCATCCGACATTGCCGCGCGCTATGACCCCGGGCAACCTATCACGAAGCTTCACTTCGCCAGCGACGCCGGTGTACGCACCTTCGATCCGATTGTAGTGAAAAAGATCGGTCGGTTCCTGAAACCGCAGCCGCACGATAGGAGATCCCGTCGGTCGCCACGGATCTGGCGCGATGTCGAGGAAGTCATCCGCGCGGTCGCTCCCGGTCGATTCTCCGATGTCGCGTCTCCAGTCGGCAAAGCGATCGATGCTATCCCGTGGCGCGAACGTTAGGCGGTGCTTCGTGACCCGCAGCGAGTCGCCGGTGTCGACGGATCGTGCTTCGTGTGAGACGAGCGAGTCGGCGTCTGTGCGTCCCCCGGGAACCGAATCGCTGGACGTCGCGACCGCCGAACCCAGCCCGTCCACCGTCATGTTCCGGAATCGGGAGATGACGCGGAAGACTGCTCGCTGATCGCCAAGGAGCGCGATCGCGGCCTGTGCCTCGATCCGCTGATACGTAGGAAGCCAGTAGCGCCCCTCGAACTCTCCGTTCTCGAGCTCCAGATACGCGATCGCCTCCACCTGCGAGGCGACCAATCGGGATAGTCCGCTGGACTTGGATCCGATGGTTGCGAAGTACCCGCGCATGCGCACGATCTGCGCGCGCTGTTCGTCCAGCTCGATGTCTCCACGGAAGACGGTCGTCTCACGCGTTAGGCGGTCACCGTATGGCTCGACATGTACGCGAACGATCGGAATCTCCCGACTGCCGGGTTTGACCGTCACGACCGTGTCGCCGCCGGAAAATCGATACAGCCGCTCGCGATCCTCGGCGAACGGATGCACGGCGACGACTGCGTTGGCGCGCCGCCGCTGACCGCGAGTCTTTCGCCGCGTCGAGTCCTGTTGGCCGAACAACAACGCCATTCGGTTCCCATACAGGATGGGAACCACCCACGCTTGCCGGAATAGGCCGACCGCGGATATGGTCACGCCAACCGATTGCGATCGGTACCCGACGACCCGCTGCTCGAACCGGCCCGACCGGTCCCAGTGCACGGTCGTTGCCGCCTGCTCGACCGTGAACGTCTGCTCGATGCCGTCCGGCTGGCGAGCGATGAACGCCATCTCGCTCTCGACCCGCGCCTCGTACCCGGCAAGGCCCTCGGGAACGCGCCGATTCGCAACTGATGCCCGTTCGACCAGGTGTCGGACTCGAGTCGTGGAGTAGACCGAATCGACCGGGGGCGGAACAACCCCCTGCATCATGGCGACGAGAAACAACTCGACCATCGAATCTTGCCTACTTCGCCGGCTCCGCCTGGCGGTCCTCTCGCCGCGTCACGATTACCGACGCAAGCACGCCGACGCCGAGGATCACTGCCACGATTCCGAGAAGATAGAAGTTGAAGCTCGGGCCGATGACGTCCTTCAACCACTCGGCAGCGAGCATTTTGAGCCCCACAAGCCCCAATATCGCGGCGAGCGACACTTTGAGGTATCGGAACTTGGCGATCGCGCTCGACAACGCGAAATACAGTGACCGGAGCCCGAGGATCGCGAAAACATTGCTGGTGAAGACAATGAATGGATCCGTCGTGATCGCGAAAATGGCCGGGATCGAGTCGACGGCGAAGATGAGGTCCGTCGTCTCCACGAGTACGAGTGAAACGGCCAGCGGTGTCAGCATCCACCTGCCGGCGTCGCGGACGAGGAAACGCGACTCCCGGTAGTCCTGGCACACGGGAAACACGCGACGCAACAGCCGCATGACCAGCGCCTCGTCGGGGGCGGCCATTTCATCAGATTTCGCCCAGAGCATTTTGAGCGCAGTATAGACGAGGAAGACACCGAAGACGTACAGCACCCAGTGGTACCGAGAAACCAACTGGGCGCCGAGACCGATCATGGTGCCTCGCATTACGAGCGCGCCAAGAATTCCCCAGAAGAGCACTCGGTGTTGGAACTTCGCAGGCACGCGCATGTGTTCGAAGATCATCGCGATCACGAACACGTTGTCGGCGCTGAGAGACACCTCGATGATGTAGCCGGTGAAAAATTTCACCGCCGCGAGCCGACCGTCGTTGACGACACCATCGACACGATCGACATGCTGCCCGAGCCCAAGCCAATGGTTCTGATACGCGAAATACACGAACACGTCGAACAGCGTCGCCAGCGCGAGCACAGCGAAGGTGAATGCCAGCGCTTCCTTCACCGAGACGATGTGAGCCTTGCGGTTCAGCACGCCCAGGTCGAGCGCGAGCACGAGCAGGATGAAGAGAAGAAACCCTCCCCAGACCCACATCACCGAGTCGATCGGTCACCTCCTGTCATCGTTTTCATTGGCACGCCAATTCGCCGCTAGCCACCCGACCGGCCAGCCGCTTTCGTTGAGTTCGAGAGCGACTCGGCATGTTCAGTCGCAGTTGTCCAGCGTTCGATCGCGCGTTCCAGTTCGGTCTTCGCGCGATCGAGCTCGCCGCCAAGTCGGGTTGCAGACGCCGCGCTTTCGGGTTTCGTGTAGAGCTCCGGATCGGACAGCGTCTGCGTCAGCTCGGAAATTTTGTCTTCGAGGCGGCCGACGTCCTGTTCCGCAACTTCGACCTCGCGCTGTGCCTTGCGTAGGGCGTCGCGATGATCACGAGAGCCCATGTCTCGTCGCGCGACGGTCTGGCGCTCACGCATGCGGTGGATCGCCGCCTCTTCCTCCGCCTTGACCTGGGCCGCATGTGCGCGTTCGGAGCTGACTACCTCCCATTCGGCAAAACTGCCATCGAACGCCGAGATACGTCGATCGTGAAGGACCCACACACGATTGGCGAGCGCGCGGAGGAGCGCGCGGTCGTGACTGACAATGATCACGCTGCCATCGTAGCGCTCGATGGCATCCTCCAGCGCCTCGATCGACTCGACGTCCAGATGGTTCGTTGGCTCGTCGAGAATGAGCAAGTTCGCGCTCGCCAGCATCATCATCGCGAGCGCCACGCGCGCGCGCTCCCCACCGGACAGGGAATCTGCACGCCGTTGGACTTCGTCGCCGGAAAACCCAAAGCGGCCGAGATGTCCCCGAACCTGCCCGCGCTCCCACGACGGCCGCAGATCCGCTATCACGTCATACAGCCTGCGATCAGTCGGCACCTGAGCGAGGTCCTGACGATAGTAGGCAACTCTGATTGAGCTACCGACTCGCAGTGTTCCGGCAGCCGGCGTCATTTCGCCGACCAATGTGCGCAGTAGTGTAGACTTCCCAGCCCCGTTAGGTCCGATCAATCCGAGTCGGTCGCCGCGGTTGACCTGACCTGTGAACTGCTCGATGAGCGTGCGGTTCCCAATCTCGATCCGCGCGCCTTCGGCCACTGCCACGAGATCCCCGCCGCGCTCGGCGAAATCGAAGCGAATCGCCATCGTACCGCCACCCGAATCGTCAGGCGGCGGACTCAGACGAGGAAGTCGCTCGAGTCGCTTGCGTCGTCCCTTGGCCTGTTTGCTATTCTGGCCGGCGATGTTCCGCCGAATGTAGTCGCTCTCGCTCGCGATCTGCCGCCGTTGCTTATCGAACGCGCGCTGTTGTGTCAGGCGGCGTTCGACTCGCTGGATCACGAACGATTCGTAGCTGCCGGTATACGCTGCGGTCGTGCCGTTCTCGAGATGAAGCGTGTGGTCAATCACCGCGGCCAGAAACGCACGATCGTGACTGATCAGCAGAACGGTCGCGCTTGTGCCGCGGAGATACCCCTCGAGCCACTCTGTCGTCTCGAGGTCCAGGTGATTCGTCGGTTCGTCGAGCAGGAGCACGTCGGCCGGCGCCACGAGTTGTCGGGCGAGGCCCACCCGTCCGCGTTCGCCTCCGCTCAACGTATCTAGTCGTTTCGATCGCGCATCCGTCGGGTCAAACCCGAGCCCATGGAGAACGGCATCGACACGGGCGGTGACCTCATAGCCACCTTCGCGCTCGAATCGCTCGAGATCGTGCGCGTATCGATCGAGCATTGCGGGCGTCGCCGCCTCACCGAGTTCGCCGATCCGAGTCGACTGCTCACTCAGCGAGCGCTCGAGATCCAGCAGATGTTCGAACGCGCCGGCAACCGCTTGCCATACCGTGATCGCGTCACCGAAGTCTCGGTGCTGCTCGAGCAGCGTCATCCGAAGTCCAGGCGACCGCACAACCCCACCCTGGGTCGGTTGGACCGCTCCGGTCACGAGATTGAACAGCGTTGTTTTCCCCGTCCCGTTGCGCCCGATGACGCCCCACTTTTCACCCGCACCGACGGTGAAGGTCACATCGCTCAGAATAACGGTGTCGCCGAACTCCACGGTGACACCGGACATGCTGATCTGCGTCATTGGCGAATCACGGGGCAACCCACGATCGCCATTCGGTCTCGGCGAGCCCAATCGTGAGATGGTTCGCCGACCGCGCTAATGGCATCTTCAAGAGCAGTGGCTCTTCACTCAGCCTTTCAAGCCATCGGTCATCGTTGTAGTGCGAATGAGCCAATCCGAGCTCTTGATATCGTTTCGACTCACGGTCGATCAATGCGCTTACGCCGAACCGCTGCGCGAATCGTTTGAGCTCGCCGAGCGACGCTGCTCGCTCGGCAAAATCGACGAAGTGAGTCTTGACGCGCCGTTCAGCGAAGAAACGGATTGCCTTACGAGTCTCGGCGTTTTTCTTGATCCCAAAGATTTGTACTTCCACGGTGCAGACAAAACGAGAGTGATTCCCGACGCGAAGACGGTCTCCGCCAATTCACGCGCAACGGGAAATTTACGTCAGTGGTAGCGCCCGCCTATTCGCCCGCATGGTGGCTCCCCGGCCCACATGCCAGAACCATTTGGGGTCGCTTCTTCCGGCGCACGCCACCGCTCGGTACACGGGTCGAACGTTGGGAGACCGACGATGGGGATTTCATCGATCTCGTTCGCCTTGATGCCTCACCAGGGCGACCGCGCCTGGTCATCCTGCATGGCCTCGAGGGAACGGCACGTTCGCATTACGCACGCGGGTTGCTTCTTGAAGCTGTTCGGCGTGGGTGGGCGGCTGACTTGCTCCTGTTTCGTGGTTGCGGTGGCGAACCGAATCGCGCCCCCAGATTCTATCATTCCGGCGACACCGGGGACATCGATGCTGTTGTCCGGAGACTGTTGGCAATCGACGTTATCGCGCCGTTTCTGATCGTCGGTGTTTCCCTTGGCGGAAACGTGCTGCTCAAGTGGCTCGGTGAGCGCGCTGAGGCGGTTGATCGCCGCGTGGTCGCTGCGGCCGCCGTATCTGTGCCCTTCGATCTTGCCCGCGCCTCGCAGTACATCGATCGTGGGTTCTCCCGTGTGTATCAGCGACACTTCCTGCAATCGCTGCGAAAAAAGGCTCTGGCAAAGCTGGAGCAGTACCCGGATCTCGCATCGCGTGACCGCATCCTTTCGGCACGCACACTGTATGACTTTGATGATGTTGTCACGGCTCCCGTGCATGGCTTTGCCGACGCAAATGATTATTACACGCGTTCGAGCTCCATTCGATTTCTCTCGAGAATTCGCGTCGCAACGCTCCTCCTCAGCGCGGTCGACGATCCGTTTCTCCCGCGTGAGGTCCTCGAGCAAGTTCGAGGCGTTGCCCGTGGCAATCCGCACCTCGAGGTAGAGTTCCTTGCGAAAGGCGGACACGTCGGATTCGTCTCTGGGCAGAATCCGTTTCGGCCGTTCTATTATGCCGAGTGGCGGGTCGCCGAGTTTTTCGAACGCGCTATCCTCGCGACTTACGGTACCTCGACCGTGGCGTTACGATCAGGCGTCGACTGAGCCTCTTACGCGAGATGGTCTTGACCGCCCGCCTATCACGCGACGTTTGCCCTTACCTCGATGCAGTTCTTCTATCTCGCAGGTTTTCTGACCGGACTCGTGTTGGGTGTGTACGCCATGATCCGGGGTGTCGAACGAATCGGTTCCGGGCATTCGCCTGAGCTCGACGCATTGGGACGTCCCGTCGGCTCGGCGCGGATGGCGTTCACGGCGCCCACCTCCGGCGCGTTCGCGACGGTATTCGGAATCACTGGGTACTTGCTCTGGCGCTACAGTCCACTCGCAATTCCGGCACAGATCGCAGTCGCGATCTCGGTCGCGGTACTCGGTGCCATTTTAGCAACGCGTGCCGTGGCCCATTGGGCAACACAGGCTGCCAAAGAGGACGTGGTGGACGAACGCTACCTCCTTCAGGGCCATCCGGCTGAAGTGGTCGCGGCGATTGCCACGACTGCCACCGGCGAGATCGCTTACGTGGTCGGCGGAAAGCGCTACGCCGTGTCAGCACAGAGTCTTGACGGCACGCCAGTCGCGGTGGGAACTGAGGTGATCATCGACCGCGTCGAAAATGGTGTAGCCTATGTTGAGCCGTGGGTGCAGGTCGAGCAAAGGCTTTGAGAGCCCCTCACGCTCCTATCGGCACAGCGGCCGAACCCAGTCGATAGGTAACCGGCTGGCTTGTTGAGGAGGTGGCGTCATGTCCGACGCAGCGATTTTCGCGACCGTGTTCGTGTCGATTTTCGTATTGCGAATCGTGGCCGCCACGCTCGTGTTCTACTGGATCCTACCGCAGAGCGATCGGTGTCCACATTGCAACGCGGTCACCCTGAGAGTTCAATCTCGCGGGCTTGCCAGGTGGATGCGTTGGTTTCGATCGTCCTGGTGCATCGAGTGCGGCTGGAGCGGAATGCTGCGACCTGGACCGGTGAGCGAAACGCCAGTGACTTCCGACAAGACGCTCACACGCCAACGCTAGCTCCGGCTCAGGGAGTGAGCCTCGAGATTGGTTACGGCCGGTTCCTATCGTTCCGCCACGTAGAGCCGAATCCACGACGGCCAGTTCCCGCTCAACTCGAAATAATCGTCGAAGTACGCGAGGCCGGTGCCCTCGAGGTCGTCGAGAAGCTCGTGAATTCCCGTGTCATCAGGAATTGGGCCGATCATCACGAGCCGCCCATCTACGCGAAACTCTTCGACCGTGAGATTGAGACGCTCGTCGATCGATTGTCGACTTATTCCGGCCCGCTCGTAAGCCTCGCGTCGGATGATCAACATCGATTGTCCCGATGGGATCTCTTGTGCCATACGGTTACCCACTCCGCGATAGTAGCTTCTTGATATGTCGCATCGCCCGTCACAGTCGGCTGAAGATGACTTCGACGTGATCGTCGTCGGAGGTGGCCACGCCGGAACAGAAGCCGCCGTCGCAGCCGCGCGGCTCGGCGCGCGTGTCGGGCTTATCACGAGTGCCCTCGAAAGTATTGGGCAGATGTCGTGCAACCCAGCCATTGGCGGAGTGGCGAAGGGTACCGTTGTTCGTGAAGTGGACGCGCTTGGCGGAATCATGGGCCGCGCCACTGACATCGCGACGCTTCAGTTCCGCATGCTTAACCGCGGCAAGGGTGCAGCCGTTTGGGCCCCCCGCGCACAATGCGACCGAGGAATGTACCGGCGCGCAGTTCGAAGCCTGCTGGAAGAGAGGCCTTCGCTATTCTGCGTTCAGGGAACGGTCGCCCGCCTCATGCTCGACCAAGTGGCAGCGACCGTCCACGGTGTTGAGACGCTGGAAGGGCGCGTGTTTACAGCTCGGGCGGTTGTGATCACCACCGGGACGTTTCTTCGCGGCCGTATTCACATTGGAACCGCTACCCGTATCTCTGGCGGCAGGGCAGGTGAGGCGTCGTCGACCCATCTCGCCGAGCAATTGGAGAACGCCGGGCTCACGGTCGCCCGGTTCAAGACCGGAACGCCACCTCGCATCGATGGTCGTTCCGTTGACGTCACCGCGCTGGAGCGACAGGAGAGCGAGCTCGTTCAGTTCAGGTATTCCTGGTCGCACTTCTGGAGCCGCAGTCCGAGCGAGGGATCTGCGAATCAGGATTCCGCACTCCCGGCCCGTCCAGCCGTGCTGGAGCAACGGGCCTGCTGGATAACGTTTCTCGGCGAAACCGGAAAAAAGCTGATCGCGGACAATCTGTCGGCATCGGCGATGTATGGTGGCGCGATTGAGTCACGTGGACCACGCTATTGCCCATCAGTTGAAGATAAGGTCGTCAAGTTCCCCGAAGCTGACAGGCACCAGATCTTCCTTGAACCGGAAGGGCTCGACACGAGCGAGCTCTATGTGAACGGACTTTCTACGTCCCTCCCTGCGCCTGTTCAGCTCGAGGTACTTCGGTCCGTTCCGGGTCTGGAAAACGTGCGGATGACGCGAGCAGGATACGCGATCGAATACGACTACTTCCCACCGACACAGCTGGATCCCTCGTTCCAGGTCAAAGCCCTCACAGGGCTTTTCTTCGCCGGTCAGATCAACGGAACTACGGGGTATGAGGAGGCGGCGGGGCAGGGTGTGGTCGCAGGCCTGAACGCCAGTTTGGCCGCACTCGGACGGCCACCTGTGTTCCTTGGTCGCCAAACTTCATACATCGGAGTCCTGGCTGACGACCTCGTCACGAGAGGCGTGGACGAACCGTATCGGCTTTTCACGTCGCGATCCGAGTTCCGACTTACGGTGCGGCAGGACAACGCTCTCCGACGTCTTGCTCCTCTCGGACTCGATCTGGGTCTCTACGATCGCGCCGAGGAATCGAGAATTATCGAACGGTTCGCGGCGGAAGACGAAGCGATGGCGATTGCCAAATCGACCAGTATCCGTCCGGAAGCCGCAGCCCCTTTCCTCGCTGCAGCTGGAAGCGCTGCGTTGCCGCACGCAATGAGGATCGCCGAAGTGGCGAAGCGCCAGGGCGTCGCGTTGAGCGACCTATTTGCTTCTGCCGGTGTCGGCGCCGGAATAGGCTCGGACGCTTTGACCACAATCGAGCTTGAGTTGAAGTACGAGGGCTATTTCGAGCGCGAGCGGTCGCAAGCTGACAAGATGAGGCGCATGGGCGAGTTCTCCCTCGAAGAGACCCTGCCGTATTCCGAGATGCGCTCGCTCTCAACCGAAGCCCGCCAGAAGCTGACACGCATCAGGCCCCGCACACTTGCACAGGCCTCGCGCATATCGGGAATCAGTGCCAGCGATCTACAGAACCTCGTCATTGAAGTCGAGCGCTACCGGCGAGTTGCCGCCCAAAACGCAGGGGCGTCCTAAGCGGAGTGTCTCTCGCGGGCGTCGCCGGGACGGTGACGATTCCGCCTCTCGTGGCGCCGCCTTTCTCGGACAAGTCCTCGCACGTGGCCAGCCCGCCCCTAACGACGCGTCTCGATTCGCGATGGCTCGCTGTCGCGTTCGCCGCCCTCGGCACGGCACTTGGCTTCTTTCCTGTCGCAAACTGGGTGCAGGCGCAGCACCGGGCGCCGTGGTTCCCCCTCGTGCTCTCCGGGTGGGTAAGCGGTTCGGCCATTGTCATCGGAGCGGGCGTCGTTCTCGCGATACTCTCGCGCCGGGTTGACGGCCTCTGGCGAGAAGACGCAGCCGGATCGCTTTCCTCTTGGTCCACTCGTCAGGACCGATTGTTCGGTCTCGCGGTGGCAGTCGCATCGCTCGCGCTGTATGCGCTCGTTGCCACGATGGTGTTCTCGCGCGTTCCAATCTCCATCGACGAGCTGGTACAGATGGTTCAGGCTCGGATATTCGCGGCAGGGCGGTTGTGGCGACCGGCTTCGCCGGAGCCCGAGTTTTATAGCGTCCTGAACATGGTCGACGCAAACGGCCGGTACTACGCGCAGTTCCCGCCGGGTGGACCTGCGATGCTCGCTCTCGGCGTTCTTGCGCGAGCTCCGTGGTTGGTTGGACCCGTTTGTGGAGCAGTATCCGTCGCCGCGTTCTGGGCGTACCTGCGTGTCGTGGAACCGCGGCGCCAGGTCGCTATCGGCGCGGTGCTGTTGTTTGCGTTCGCGCCGTTCGCCGTATTCATGTCCGGGTCCCACATGAACCATGTGCCAACGCTCATGTGGCTACTCATCGGCATGGCAGCGATGGCGCGCGTGATGACCTCATCGAAGCCGACGCTTGGCTATGCCTTCCTCAACGGTTGGTCACTCGGTTGTGCGGCGACGATTCGCCCCGTGGACGCGGTTGCGTTCGCGCTCCCAGCGGGGGCCTGGTATCTTGGACGATCGTTAGGCTCTCGGGCTCGGTGGCGAGATGCGCTTGCGTCGGCCATCGGAGTTGCGATCCCGATCTGCGCCATGATGTGGGTCAACAGGGAGACGACAGGACGCCCATTGCTCTTCGGCTACCAGGTACTCTGGGGCCACAGCCATGACCTGGGATTCCACCGCGCGCCGTGGGGATTGGCTCACACCCCTGCCCGTGGGCTTGGCCTGATCAGCCTCTATTTCCTCCGACTCCAGACATATCTGTACGAAACGCCGGTCCCGTCACTGATACCGTTTCTCGGTGCGCTCTACCTAACGCGCCGGCTGGATCGATTCGATCGCTACCTGCTTGCGTCCGGTGCGCTGTTGTTGAGCATGTACTTCGCATACTGGCACGATGGATTCCTCTTCGGTCCTCGCTTTGTCTTCCCGCTGCTTCCGCTGCTCGCATTGTGGACCGCGCGATTTCCGGGACTTGTTCGCGAACGCTTTGGTCCGGGTATGGGCTATCGAACGACATGGTGCGGCATCGCGGTCGCCGCTGTGATGGCGGTGGTTATTTCGGTTCCAGCGCGTGTGCGTGAATACTCGCATTCCTTTGTGCCGATGCGTCTTGACTACCTCGCCGCCGCACGTCGCACGCATGTGGACAACGCCCTCATCTTCGTACGCGAGAGCTGGGGAACGCAACTCATGGCGCGTATGTGGTCCCTCGGGGTTCCACGCAGCGAGACGGAGTTGCTTTACGGCAAGGTCGACGCTTGTGTCCTCGAACAGCGACTGACCGCACTGGAGCGTGCCGGGACGCGCGACACCGCAGCAGTTGCTGCACTCTTTCCGCTGCTCGTCGACTCTGCCCGTACGGTGAGGTCGCCGTTCTCGCTCGATGTTACGGAGCGCCATCTGCCCGGCTCGGTGTACACCGCTACGTGTATCCAGCGGCTCTCGGAAGATCGGGCCGGTTTCACCCTGCTCGCGCCGCTGTTGTACCGAGACTGGGGAACGAACGTGTACGCGCGAGACATGCACGAGCGGAATCTTGCGTTGGTGCGGCGGTACCCGAACCGTCCCGTTTACCTCCTGCGTCCGCCGACTAATGCGATCGGTGCGGTGCCGCAGCTGTTCCCGCTGCGGCGTGACTCGCTTCAGATGGCGTGGGGCGCCCTCGAGTGACTAAACGTTAGGCATTCGGGGTTCGCTGGACTAGCGCAGGGACGGGACGCCGCGTGCCCACATGCGAGATCAGTCGTGACGACGGGCGCCGATATGCCGCGGTGCAGCCAGCGGGCCGACGAGCTTCGAGCGTCTACGCCTAACGCGGCGATTCGCGCGGGAGGCAGTTTTCTGTCATGCGTCAGCTATCGATGGCACCGACGATTAATTAGTAGCGAATCGCTAATATTTCCGAATGCGGTCTCGCAAATTTGATCTTCCCTTGCACGATCGTTGATTGCGGAATTCGATGGGGGTGGCTGATTGCGAAACGAGTGCGCGAAGAGTGCGACGGCACCCTCAAGAGCCCACGCTTAGCCCGGGGCGCCAGGTCAGCTTATAGATCGGGGGCGCGTTACGTGGATGCATTGTGAGCGCGTTATGTGGGATGCCGTTTCGAACCTGGCCGCTCCGTCTTTCTGTCCGGTTCGACAGACGACCATGGTCATGGTTAACCGCTACGTTTAGGATCACTGCGCAAGCATGATTCTCTCGAGCTAATCAGGATCCACCAGCGCCATGCCTGTCACCATGGGTTGTCTTGAGGCCAGCGCCGAAACTCGTAATCGCGCTCGAACTCAACGATACGGGCCACATTCCCGCGAAATCTCGCACGAGAAGCTTGAGGTCCCGTACGTGACTTTCCTGCGTGGATGGTTGCTCCGATTTTAGTCAGCTCGACCGTCCCATATCACCTGGAGACTGAGGGGCCCGTTCGAGCGAGTGGAACGATCAACACAGCGGCTATACGTGGGACCAGGCTGCTGTTCGTGAGGCAGCGGGTTCCTACGGAAGTGTTTCACGTGAAACACAGCCAACGTTTGTGTCACGTGAAACACTTTGTAGCAACAGGCTAAGGACGCTCCTATATTTCCCGCCCTGACCGGAACCTTCGCCTCAACTCCCGAGCAGTGGCTAAAGTCGTAGCAATCGCCAATCAAAAGGGCGGAGTAGGGAAGACCACAACAGCCGTGAACCTCGCGGCTAGCCTCGCGGTCGCCGAGCAGCGAACCCTTCTAATCGATGGCGACCCTCAGGGCAACGCATCGAGCGGGATCGGACTTCCGCGCGAATCGGTATCCAGAACCGTTTACGATGTTCTCATCAAGGCGGCGTCACTCGATGAGGTAATCCATCCGTCCGTGCAATTTCGCCATCTCGACGTCGCCCCAGCGACTGCCGATCTCGCAGCCGCGGAAGTTGAAATGGTCGATCAGCCGCACCGCGACCGTGCCATGCGGGTTGCTTTAGCGGCCGTAAAAGACCGCTATGACTACGTTCTGATCGACTGCCCGCCTTCACTTGGGCTGATAACCGTCAACATGCTTGCGGCAGCCGACAGTCTGTTGATCCCAGTCCAGTGTGAGTACTACGCGTTGGAAGGGCTGTCGCAGCTCCTCAATACCGTCCACTTGGTTCAGCGAAGTCTCAATGAGCACCTGGAGATCGAAGGCGTGCTCCTCACGATGTACGACGCCAGACTGAACCTTTCGCGACAGGTTGCGACTGATGCGCGCGAATACTTTGGCAGCCAGGTTTACGAGACCGTCATCCCGAGAAATATCCGCCTCGCGGAAGCTCCCAGCTTCGGGAAGCCAATCATCGTATACGACGTGGCTTCCGTCGGCGCGCAGTCCTACATGAGCGTCGCGAAGGAGTTGCTGATGAGAAACGGTTCGATTGCCTCAGTCCCTGCCAACAGCGAGCCTACGACATCCTCCACCCCACCAGAGCTAGCAAACCAGGCTAGTGGTTCATAGAGCTGCTGGTGGTTCATAGAGCTCACAGGCTGACAAACTGAAATGCCCGGCGTTGATCCCTCTCATGTGCTGCTGACTCGAGTGTTCCGCCTACTTGCTTAGCCATGTCTGACAAACCCAGGCGCCTCGGTCGCGGACTCGAGGCGCTAATCGGCTCCCTCCCCGCCTCCCGCACAACGGGTTCGCCCGCGGGGTCGGCTTCGGCATCTCCGGTGGACCTGCCGTACCGTGCAATACCGATTAACCAGATCCGTCCCAATCCATTCCAGCCGCGCAAAGAATTTCGGGACGACGAACTTGCACAGCTGCAGGCGAGCTTGGCCGCGAATGGGCTCCTGCAACCGATCACTCTTCGCGGCGCGGGCAATAGCTACGAGCTCGTTGCAGGTGAACGACGGCTACGTGCCGCCACCCGACTTGGGTGGACCGAAATTCCAGCGATCGTCAAGGACTACGACGATAAGGCACTCTTGACGTTGGCACTCGTCGAGAACCTCCAGCGAAGCGACCTCAATCCGATCGAAGAGGCCGAAGGGTACAGCCGACTTAGTGCAGATTTCGCGCTTACTCAGCAGGAGATCGCCGAAGTTGTCGGTAAAGACCGATCGACAGTTGCTAATTCGTTGCGGCTGTTGAACTTACCTGCTGTCGTTCGCCGTATGTTGCAGGACGGCCAATTGTCCGTCGGCCATGCTCGAGCCTTACTCGGTATCACCTCCGAACGTGTGATGATCGACCTCGCGAGAGAAGCTGTAGCAAAGAACTATTCTGTTCGTGATGTCGAGCGGAGGGTGAAACACGCTGGCACGTCAACGCGTCCACCCAATGCGGCAGTTCAGAAGAACGGCGGAGCGCGAAACGCGGAGCTTCGCCGCCTAACTGACAAACTCCGTCGCCGTCTGCAGACAGATGTCGCTATCGACATTGACGACAAGGATCGAGGTCATCTGCGAGTCAACTTCTATTCTGCAGACGATCTCAACCGTTTGATCGAGTTAATCATCGGCCACACGACAGAGGACACCTGATGCATCTCGGATTCATGAATCGGCGGAACGGGTACGGCAACATCTACACGCCCCATGCCGGTTCCATGATAATCCAGGTCCAGCGAGAGACCGGCCTGGCGAACCGGACGATCGTCCTGAGCGAACGCCAAGTCGCCTTGCTGCGGATTATTGGCTCTCGGATTGGCCTCGCGGTCGCTGCAGTGTTTATTGCAACGTGGCTGCTGTTCGCGGCTCAAAGCGTACGAGTTCCGGTGTTGTCGATTCGTATTGCGAAGTTGGAGCGGGACAACCGCCGCATCGATTCGCTGCAACTAGCGCTGTCGCGAATGCATGGCCGCTACGAGCAGGTTCGCCAGATGCTAGTAGTCGGCGGAAGCACCGTCACACGACAGGACTCGACAGCTGCCGCGAGCGGAACATCGCCTAACGCCAAACACGCTGAACGCGATACACGGCTTACGCCGCCGTCTGTGCCCGACACCACCAAAGCCATTCCCTAGCTTCAGACGCTCGCACATCCTCTATCGTCCGACCGCCACCCCCGTAGGTACTAATGTCGATCTTCACGAAGCCGACAACAGAGAAGGTTCCGATGCGAAACGATGCCCCCCTCCCTGAGACCGGATTGTCCGTGATCGCATCAGGAATGAAGATCGTTGGCGATATCGAAAGCACAGGGGTGGTGAAGATCGAAGGCACGGTAGAAGGCGCCGTGCGTGGTGCTCGCCAACTCTTGCTCGGCCGCCAAGGAACCATTCACGGCGACATCCGCGCTCACGAGGTAATCATCGGCGGAACCGTTGTGGGGACAATCGTCGCGGACGAACGCGTAGAGATCCAGGGGACGTCCAGCGTGAAAGGTGACATCCACACAAAGTCCATCGTGGTACTCGAAGGCGGCGTCATTAACGGTACGGTGCGCATGGGCGAGACAGCCGTCCAAGAGGCGCGGGACCTCCGCGACGCTCCGGAGACTCCAGTCCGACCCGGTCTGGCTCTAAGCCAGTAATGCGGTCAAACATCACGAGTCGGAGTCCGTAGCCGTCGGCGATCTGTCATTCTCGTCGGCAAACATTTGCTTCTGCACACGCTCCATGACGCAGTGCGATCTAAGCTTATGACGAGACATGCGTGCCGGATTGCGATTACGGCCCCCCTCGTCGCGGCAACGGTGGCGGTGCTTTCATGCAGTACGTCTTCGCCGCAAAATTCCAAGTCGGCTGACACGGGCGCTAATTCGCGGCCGACGTTTCGAGTTGCTCTGTTGACACCGGGGCCCATCTCGGATCGTGCGTGGAATGGCAGCGCGTACGACGGACTCGTTGCAGTCAGGGATTCCCTCGGGGCGCAGATCAGCCACGTTCAAACGAAGACGCCTGCGGAATTCGAGGAAAACTTTCGACAGTACGGCGCGCAGGGCTATGATCTCGTGATTGGTCACGGGTTCGAGTATCAGGATGCGGCGGTGCGGGTCGCACCCGATTTCCCGAGAACTCTGTACGTGACTACCTCCGGCAATACCGTCCGGCAGAATGTCGCCGGGATTCAGTTCGCATTCGAGGAGGCGTCGTACCTCGCCGGAGTTCTTGCGGCGAACATGACGAAAACAGGCGTCATTGGAGCGATCGGGGGCACGGAGCTACCGCCTGTGAAGCGAAGCTTCACAGCGTTCGCTGCAGGTGCCCGATCAGTGAAACCGGGTCTCAATGTCATCATTTCGTATGTAGGAAATTGGGAGGATGTCAGCGCCGGAAAGGAGCAGGCGCTTGCACAGATTGCCCGGAAGTCCGACGTGATCTTTCAGAACGCCGATGCCGCAGGTCTCGGTGTGTTCCAAGCAGCGCGGGAGTCACGCGGCACCTACGTGATCGGTGCAAATGCCGACCAGAATTCGGTCGCTCCAGAGGTGACGCTGGGTAGCGTCGTCATCGACCTGCGGCACGCATTTCTGCTCGTGGCCCAACAGGTCAAGGCTCACACATTCGCACCCCGCGTCGTGTCGTTGGGAGTCCGCGAGAATGTCGTTAGGCTGGTCTTGAACCCGAGCTTACAGGCAACCATTCCAGCCTCGACTCGAGCCGCGATCGATTCGGTCCAACATCGGCTCCTTGATGGATCGCTACGGTTGGTCGACTCCACCGGAATGCCGGTCGGTCAATGACCGATCTGGCGGCGATCGCCAGCCATCTTGACGCGGTGCTCGGAACGGAAACCATCCCTGATTATCCGGGTGCCTTCAATGGAGTCCAGGTGGCGAACGAGGGATCAATCACGCGCATCGCGGCATCAGTCGATGTTTCGCGGCGTGTTATCGATGCAGCCGCCCGTAGCGGGGCCAATCTGCTGCTCGTTCATCATGGGATGATGTGGGGAGGAGCCCAGCGGATCACCGGCGGACTGTACGAGCGCCTGCGACTGCTGCTGGCTCACAACATCGCGGTGTACTCCTCACACCTTCCGCTCGATGCACATCCGACGTTCGGAAACAACGTGCTTCTTGCTCGCACACTCGGCCTCGAGCCTGCGGGTGGGTTCGCGCGATACCGTACGATCGATGTCGGTATTCGGGGCGAGTGTGATTGTGAAACCGCGAGCTTGTTCTCACGCGCGGATGCTTTCGCGCGAATGCATGGTGGCGTCGCTCGTTCGACCGAGATTACTCCGAGTCGGTGCACACACCGATGGGCAATCTGCACCGGTGCGGGCGCGTCGTCTGAGACTTTGCTCGAAGCCCAGGCGTTGGAGATCGACACGCTCATCGTCGGCGAAGGTCCGCATCACACAGCGGTTGCAGCCGATGATGCTGGAATCGTCGTGATCTACGCGGGTCACTATGCGACCGAAACGCTCGGCGTGACTGCCCTCGCTGAGCACCTAACGTCTACGTTCGCCATCCCGTCCGCGTTCATCGCCGCGCCTACCGGCTTGTGACCGAGAACCCGCCAGCACTCGTGCTGGAGAGTATCGACAAATGGTTTGGGACGGTTCGGGCCCTCACTGACGCGAGGCTGTGGGTTCGCCGTGGAACGGTCCACGCGGTGTTGGGCGAGAACGGGGCAGGGAAGACGACCCTGATGCGAGTCGCCTATGGAATGGCGACTCCGGACCGTGGTGTCGTTCGGGTGCACGGACACGCTGTTCGCCTCCGATCGCCCGCTGATGCAATCGAACGCGGGATCGGAATGGTGCATCAGCATTTCACGCTGGTGCCCACGATGACGGTCGCGGAGAATCTCGCACTCGGAGGTCGCGCGACCCCTCGTTCGGGTAAAATGGGCGTCGCGCTCCAGGATTTTGCGGGCGTCGAAGGATCGTCGATAGACCTGAACGCACGGGTTGGTGATCTCTCCGTGATTGCACAGCAGCGTCTCGAACTGTTGAAGGTGCTGGCACGGAACGCGGACATCCTCATCCTTGATGAGCCCACCGCAGTGCTCGCGCCTGCAGAGGCGGATGACTTGATACGCCGTCTTCGTAGTCTGGCGGATGCCGGCCGGGCGGTCGTGCTAGTCACGCATAAGCTCCGTGAGGCTTTGAGCATCGCCGACGATGTCACGGTGCTGCGTCAGGGCGCCGTAACCCTCGCAAGCCCGCGCGCCGGCGTAGACGAAGACCAGCTAATCGAAGCGATGTTGGGAAGGCGCCCAGCTGGGTCGAGTCTGGTGACCCGGCGGATGACGTCCGGCAAGGAATTGATCGCCGCGCGAGACGTCTCAATCGTCGACTCCCGTGGATTGCCTCGCCTGCGGAATGCGACGTTCGAAGTTCGCGGTGGAGAAATCGTTGGTGTCGCGGCCGTGGACGGATCGGGTCATCGCGAACTGCTTCGAGCAATCGCGGGGCGTTTGGCGGTGACCAGCGGGACCCTGCTGCTGCCGGCGTCAGTGGGTTTTGTGCCAGGTGACCGCCACCGCGATGGATTGGTACTCGGGATGTCGCTCGTCGAGAACTATGTGTTAAAGGGCGCCGGGGCGAGTCGAGGAGTCATCGATTGGCGCGACGCAGCGGCGGAGTCACAGCGGATTGTCCAGGATTTCGACGTGCGCGTTGAAAGCGTGGAAGCGAGTGCAATGACGCTGTCCGGCGGTAACCAGCAGCGTTTCATCATTGGCAGAGAGCTTAACGGAATGCCTGATGCTCTCGTTGCGGAGAATCCGACCCGTGGACTGGATGTGCAGGCGTCGCAAGACGTCCGTAATCGACTGATAGAAGCATGCTCGAAAGGTGTCGCGATTGTGTTTTATTCGGCAGACCTCGACGAGATCATTGCGATTTCTGATCGTGTGCTCGTGGTCTACAACGGCTCCGTTCGCGAGGTGGTACCTGAGGCTGACGTCGTAGGTCGAGCCATGTTGGGCGCCACGTGACAACGCCGGATTGGGGCCGAGGGGCACCTCGCCAGCTGGCTGTACTCGCCTTGGCGATGGTTCTCGGAATGACACCGTGGTTCAGTGCGACGGTCGCGGCGCCGGGCATGAGGGCCGAGTGGAATACGACGCCGAGCGTGAGCGCCTGGCTGACAATCGCGGTTCAACTCGGATTCGTGCTCGGGACGTTCGTCAGTGCGGTCCTTCTCCTTAGTGACCGTTTCAGCGCGCGACGGCTTGCTTCGGCTTCGTCATGCTTGGTCACCATTGCGACTGCGGCGCTCGCCTGGCGCCATACTGGACCGGCAACCGCAATCGCGCTTTGCGGTCTGACCGGCGCTGCACTGGCGGGTGTGTACCCACCGGGGATCAAGATTGCGGCAGGGTGGTGGCGATCAGGGCGCGGCACAGCAATCGGCATATTGGTTGGCGCCCTCACGATTGGATCAGCAATGCCGAATCTCCTTCGGGCGCTCTCTCCGACGGAGAGGTGGCGGACGGTCATTCTCGCCGCCGCAGCCTGTGCTCTCGTCTCAGCTAGTTTGTTCGGTCTCGCTGTGCGCGACGGACCGTTCCAAGCGGCGTCGGCCCCATTCAATCCGCATGCGCTTTCGACGGTAGTCCGCAACCGGTGGGTGGCCCTGGCTACCGCGGGATATCTCGGGCACATGTGGGAGCTCTACGCAATGTGGAGCTCGATCGGAGCCTTTTGGGCGTTTGTGATGGCTCCGCGAGCACTGGCGCCGGCTTTGGCACCAGTGTTTGCGTTCATCACCATTGCCTCCGGAGCAATCGGTTGCGTGGTCGCAGGAGTGGCAGCCGATCGGGTCGGCAGGCCCATTGTGACGATTGTGGCGATGGCAATCAGCGCAACATGCGCGCTTGCTATCGGCTTCCTCACAACCGCTCCGCTGGTTGTTGTGACGGTCGTTGCCGTCGTGTGGGGGATTTCGATCGTGGCCGACTCGGCGCAATTCTCAGCCGCAATTACGGAACTCGCGCCTAGCCAGTATGTCGGAACTGCTATCACGCTTCAGACGTGTCTCGGGTTTCTGCTGACGATCATCACGATTCGGCTCGTGCCGGTTTGGGTCCATTTGTGGGGCTGGGAACTCGCCTACGTGCCACTTGCCATCGGCCCGGTGGCGGGGATCCTTGCGATGTGGCCCTTGTGGCGAGCGCGCTCTCACGCCTCGTGAGTCTTTCGTCACGCCACGTCGCTGGCCGTTGCCGGTAGGCAGTGTGACACCTTATTCATTGCCATGGCTCGTGTTCGGGGTTCGCCCGCGATTCGAAAGCAGATGCCGTTTAGCCGCTCCCGATGGCGGCCGTGGCTTTTGCTGCTCGGCATCAGTGTCGCGTGGAAAGTCCTCGTGTTGACATTGGGCGCGGCGGTTCCGCGCTGGCTCATCGACGACGGGCTCGAACACATTCCCGCCGCGATGCAGCCCTATGCGAGCCAGGCACGAGCTACTGCTTTGATGCTGTGGGACCGCCCTATTGAGCGCACTGGCATCGTTCGCCTGGTGCGCGTAGTCAGTGTGGACACGGTGATGAGCGCGGATGCCGGCGGGTGCGGTGGGAAGACCGCCCGGGTTCGCGCGTATACGTTTTTTGCCATCCCATACTCCGAGGTTCGGACTGTCTGTGACCGCGGAATCGTGGAGTACCGAGTGTTCCGCCATCATCGCTAGATGATTGAAGCCGTGCGGCGCGCCGCACTGCGTGCCGGCGGCGTACTCATCCCATCGATCACGTTAGTGGCGGTGGTCGCTGCCTTGGTTGCCGCGATGACTGCTATCGTCGGCTACGACCCACGGGTCGCGCTCGGAGCGCTCTGGCGTGGATCGTTAGGCACCGAATACGCCGCATTGTCGGCAACACTCGTGCGCGCAACGCCACTCATGCTCACCGGGCTGGCAGTTACGCTTGCGTTCACCGCCGGCATCATGAACATCGGAGCAGAAGGGCAGCTGCTCGCTGGTGCAACCGCGGCGGTTGCGGTCGGGTTGGTGGCTGGTGAATCCGCTTCTCGCTTAGTGACGCTGCCGTTGGAGCTCTTGTTGGGCAGCCTGGCAGGCGCTTTTTGGGCATTCATCCCTGCCTGGTGGCGTCAGCGCTTTGGCGTCCTCGAGGTCATCAGCACGATAATGATGAACTTCGTCGCGCTCTACCTTGTGGGCTATCTCGTGCGCGGACCGCTGCAGGAGCCGCTGCGCATTTACCCACAGAGCGAGACGTTGCCGGCGGCCGCGAGACTTCCCGCACTTGCAACCGGCATGCGTCTTCACTGGGGGTTCCCCATCGCCGTTCTTTGCTCTGTCGGGCTTTGGTGGGCTCTACGTTTTACGGCGGCCGGTTTCCGCGTTCGGGTGCTAGGTATCAATCCCGATGCCGCGGTTAGCGCCGCTCAGATCGATGTCCGGAAAACGGCTATGCGGGCTTTTCTGCTCAGCGGCGCGCTTGCCGGACTCGCGGGTGCGATTGAAGTCACCGGAGTGACATATTCGCTCTACGAAAACCTGTCACCGGGGTACGGATACACCGCGATTGCAGTCGCTCTCGTGGGGGCACTCAATCCGCTGCTGACCGCGGTGAGCAGCATCTTGTTCGGCGCGCTGGAGGCAGGTGCTGCCGCGATGCAACGCGACGCTGGCGTACCGTCGGTTCTCGCCTCTGTTGTCGAAGCATCGATCATTTTGCTGCTGATCGCATTCCGTGAGCTTCGCGTTCCGGGATCCGTCCTGCTTCGATTGCGCGCGTCACGTCCTAACGCCGTAGATCGATCTTCCTCGAATCGCGGCCGCATGCCGGGTCAGTCGTGACGGACGCGACCAGTCCGTTCCTCGAAGCGACGATCCGCACCGCGACGCCACTTGCTCTTGCGGCGCTAGGCGAGACCGTCGTCGAACGCGCCGGCGTGGTCAACATCGGCCTCGAGGGCGTCATTATCGCTGGCGCGTTCGCCGCGGCTGCGACCGCAGGGGTTGCAGGCATTTCGGGTGCGTTTACCACGGCGGTGCTGGCCGGTCTGTCTTGTACGGCACTTCTCGGTATCCTGATCGTAACCCTGCGCGCAGACCAGATCGTCGCCGGTACTGCGCTAACCCTGCTTGCCCTGGGAGTAACTGGGCTTCTGTACCGGACAATGTTCGGAACCACGGGCGTCGCGCTGACAATCCCGACTGCCAAGCCGATCTCGATTCCGCTTCTGTCCTCTGCGCCGGTGATCGGCCGCGCGTTATTCGTACAACCAGCACCCACATACGTCGCCTACGTGCTGGTGCCGCTGGTCGCATGGTGGCTATCACGAACGCGCGCAGGGTTGTCGCTCCGCGCGGTTGGGGAGAGTCCTGCCGCAGCTATCGCAGCCGGCATTGCGCCTGATCGGGTACGTTGGCTCGCATTGCTATTTGGTGGAGCGTTAGGCGGTCTCAGTGGTGGCTGTCTCGTGGTGGCTCAAGTCGGTACGTTCGCGGAAGGCATGTCTGCTGGCCGAGGATTCATTGCGATTGCGATTGTGGCGCTTGGCCGCTGGTCTCCTCTGGGTGTCGCGCTGGCCGCCTTGCTCTTTGGGGCAGCGAGTGCCCTGCAGTTTGTCTTCCAGTCACTTGGCTGGAACGTGCCGTATCAACTATTCCTGGCTCTACCCTACCTTCTGACATTGGTCGCCCTCGCCGGTATCGCCGGCCGACACGCCCCGCCGGCTGCACTTGGGCGCGGGTGGCTTCGCACTTCCTGATCGAGCTGGCTCCTGCGTGCGCACACCTAACGAGTCGGCGAAGGACGTCACTCGCATGACTCCGCGGTCGTCGTCGCTATGCTGAACGCCATGGTCCGGAAGAGTCTTGAGATTGTGGGAACCGCGTTTGCACCGCCGTATGTGCTCTCGCGGAGATTCTTATCCTGCGACTCCGTTCGCCGCGTCAGCAGCCAACGTAGGCGCTGGCCCAACGACGTTGCCACTCTCCGGCGACGCGTTCGACAAGCGCGTACGAGAGTCCGTTACCAGCATCGCGGGCGATGATTACGGTGGGATGACGATCGACACCGAGCAAGACGATGGCGATCGGGTCGCTAGTCTCGAGCGTTTCCTCGAGGCCGACTTTGCGCTCCGTGTAGCGTGGTGTGAATCGAATAGCCGCGCTGTCCCGTTCGGCGATGAGGAGAATCCTTTCCTGCTGTGGATTCGCTTCCTGATTCACATTTCGGACAACGACGGCAGTAAGCAGCCTTTGACCGTTCGGTAGTCGCGCACGCCATGCTTTGTTGACCACGAAGGGCAGGCCACGGAACACAGCAGATGTGTCGCCAGGTAATGCCGATGCGATGCGGGCAATATCGGCCGCAAGCTTGGCGGAATCCGCTGTCGGTAATCCCTCTATGGAATCGATCACCGGCTCAGACGCATGGCCGCTCTCGAATGCCACGCTCCATGGCTGAGTGGATCCCGTATCGCCGGCCGCGAATTCGAGCCGCGCTATTGGCCATGTGCGGCATGAGTCGGTCCGTGTGCTCGCTGCCATCGAGCTGATGCGAGCGGTTCCAACCTTCTTCCCGCTTCCAAATAGATCGATCCGCAGAGAGCGGAGCAGAGTAGAGTCAGGCCGTACGGAGTCGAGAGCAGCGATGTGCGTGTATTGCGGCGCGATCAGGAACGCTTCCGTGGGCGCGGGGCCCGCGACAAACAGTGCGGGGCCGGCTGATGAATCCCATGGTGACGCGTCTGGTTTGACGACGACACTGCTTTCTGGTATTGGCAGTGACGCTACTACCGTATCCTTTCGGCCTGCCACTGGGGTGCTACGCTCACAGGCGACTCCGAGAACGAGGAGCAGGACCGCGAGCGCTTCAAGTGACGAATGCCAAGGGTTTCGGAGGCACCGGTGCATAGCAACGAAATCTGTACGGCCAACCCCCATCGTCAATGAAACGCGCGCAGTGGCGGATCCGCTACGTCAGGCGACGTATGGGCACTGTCACTGAGAAAGCCTACCATTTTCCTACCCGCAAGACCTCTTTATTCACCGGAGAGCACGAATGGGCGAGCGTGAGCATGACGGAGTGGCAGTGAACGAGAGCTCGCGTAAGCGTGGTGTTCTGAGCCGACTGGGTCTTGATCGACCCGAGCTTCGCGCTTGGGCGATGTATGACTGGGCCGTTTCTTCGGTCCAAACCACGATCATGGTCGCCGTATTCCCTGTGTATTTCGCCAACATCGCCAAGGGCGATTTAGGGGAGAGCCGAACAACCCAGGCAATCGCGACTGCGAATACGATCGTCGCGATCATTCTCGCAGTGCTATCGCCGGTCCTGGGAGCCGTGTCGGACTACGTTGCTGCGAAGAAGCGGATGCTTGGAGCGTCGATGATCGTAGGAGCAGTGGCGGTTGCTGGGATGTTCTTCGTGCAACAAGGAGACTATCGGCTCGCGCTAGTGCTTTTCGTTATCTCGCTCATCGGCGCAACGGCAAGTACGATTTTTTACGATGCATTGTTGCCGCACATTGCGGCGGAGGACGAGATAGATCGTGTCTCGAGCGCGGGGTACGCCGTCGGATATATCGGCGGCGGTTTGCTGCTGGCGTTGAATCTCGCGTGGATTCTCAAGCCCGGGTGGTTCGGCCTCCCTACCGGGGCCGCGTTATCGAGTGCGCAGAAAACGCTGCCAACCCGGCTCGCACTATTGTCCGTCGCTGTGTGGTGGCTGGTGTTTTCGATTCCGCTGTTCCGCCGTGTACCGGAACCACCGCGAACTCGCGAACCGGACGAGCTTACCGGTGGGCGTGTACTTGTCGCTCCGTTTGTTCGGGTGGGCGAGACGTTCCGCGCGTTACGAGGCTACAAGCAGGCGTTTCTCATGCTGCTGGCATTCATGATTTATAACGATGGCATCCAAACCATCCAGAAGATGGCCGCCACGTACGGCAAGCAGCTTGGCATAGCGGATACCGTCCTCATTGCTGCAATTCTTATCGTGCAGTTTGTCGGCTTTCCGTTCGCTTTCTTGTTCGGCAGTATCGCCGCTCGAATCGGCGCCAAGCCAGCGATTTTCATCGGTCTCGTTGTCTACGCAGCGATAAGCATCCTCGGCTTCTATATGCAGACGGCCGCGCATTTCATTTTGCTCGCGGCGATGGTCGCCACCGTTCAAGGCGGAACGCAGGCGTTGAGTCGCTCATTGTTCGCCAGTCTGATTCCAGCGCATAAGTCAGGAGAATTCTTCGGGTTTTACAGCGTCTTCGAGAAGTTTGCGAGCATTTTTGGCCCGCTGCTTTTCTGGGTGACTATTGCAATGACGGGGAGTAGCCGGAACGCGATTCTATCCGTCATCGTGTTTTTCGCCGTTGGTGCGTTTGTTCTCAGCCGCGTGCGAGTGAGTGAAGGCCAGGAGGCAGCACGTGCTGCTGACGAGGGGTTGATTTCCGTCGGTGCTTCCTAACGCGAATGCGCTCGTTAACGTCGCCGGCTTGACATATGATCGCGTACCGAGCCCTGCGAGCCCTTGGTGGCCTCGCCCTTAGGTGGTTCTACCGCGAAATCGAGGTGATTGGCATGGAGCGCTTACCGGTCGAAGGGCCGATGCTCCTGGCGAGCAATCACCCGAACGCATTGGTAGACGCTCTGGTCGTGGGTTGCGTGCTGCCTCGCCCGGTGGTTCTCACCGCCAAGGCGACACTGCTCGAGAATCCGATCACACGACTACTGGTTCGCACGGTAGGAGTTGTTCCGCTTCGCCGGGCAAGCGATGCCATACCTGCGGGCAGCGGCGGTGTGCTCGACCCTGCCCGGAATGCTGACGCTTTTGCAGCCGTTCTCGACGCGCTGGAGGCAGGCGGTATTGTCCTCCTCTTCCCAGAGGGCAAGAGCCACAGTGATCCCGCGCTCGCCCCGTTGAAGACCGGCCTTGCCCGGATGGCGCTCATGGCCAGAGTCGAGCGGCGATTGACACGCATCCCCATCATCCCGATCGGACTCACATTCGAGCGAAAGTGGGAACCACGATCGCGCGTACTCATGCAGTTTGGTACGCCAATCATGTGCGTCGCTGGCGTGGCTGACGAACCTAACGATGTTGCAGCCCTGACCCAACGTGTCGACGCTGGGTTGCGAGAGGTCACACTCAATTTTCGCTCAACTGAGGAAGCACACCAAGTACTTTCAGTCTCGTCGGTGCTGACCGATGTGCTCGATACCTTTCGACCGCTGCATACACCTGATCCGCCATTGGTTGATCGGGTGCGCGTCGCTCACCGGATCACAGATATTGTTCCGAAGCTACCGGGCCTCGAGCTCGAGGTAGGAGTCCGTGTGGAACAGTTTGTGTCTCGCCTTTCTACCTTTGAGGATCTGCTGAAGCTGAACGCGCTCGCGGCGAGCGATGTGCAAATGAGTACATCCATGGCAGCCGGAGTGTGGTTCGCTGTTCGTGAACTGGGCATCGCTTCCGTTGCTGGCCCGTTTGCCCTGTGGGGTCGTGTCAATCATTGGCTACCCCTGCGAATCGCGCGTTTTCTCGCATTGCGGATGAGCAGGACGCCCGATGAGCCAGCGATGAACACGATTGTCGTCGGCGTACTTGCCGTGCTGGCGTTCTATATCGGGCAGGTATCCCTGGTCACATGGTGGCTCGGTTGGCGCGCGGCGGTTCTATACGCCGTGTCGTTGCCACTCTCGGCTACGTGGGATTTTCGTTATGCCGATCGCCTGCGTCGTGGAGTTGCGCGAGTTCGGACCTATTTCCGATTCCGGCGGGACACAAGCATTCACCAACGCCTGCATGAGGATCTGCTGTGGCTTCGTGGCGAGGCCATTGCGCTCGACGCGTTGATCGCCCCAGCACGGGATTAGGGATCCTACGTCTCGATTTCCGTTCAGGGCAGTTGTGTGCAGTCGAACGCACATGGTGTGGAACGGATCGGGCGCCTAACGAAAGTCACCAGTTGGGTCGAGAGGCGGCAGAAATCGGCCCACAAGATCCCAATGCCACGCGTCTCGCCGAAGCCCCGTTCGTGGGTCTTTCAATGGCTTGAATTGGAGCCGTTCAGCAGGGAGCCCAACCTCACGACCGTAGGTGAGTAGGCGTTCGCGGTCTGTCGAAACGAGATGGGCCATCGGGTGACCCTTCCATCGATGGCGGTGCAGCCAGAGGCCACCGTCCATGGCGAAGATCATCCCGTCGAGACGGCGGCTGAACTCGCGGAATGTCGATGTTGCTTCAGCAGCCACGCAACGTGTTAGGCACGTAAGCGACCTATGAGCAGGCCATCAGGCCTTCCGAAGTCGCTGGGGCAAGTGCGGGAGCTGAGCCAAAGAAGATTGCACATTGGATCGGCCATGCCATCGGATGCGTGACCTTCGCAGACCAACCTCCGGCCGTCGCCGTTCCAAACGTGACGGTTACGCCGGTTGTCATGCGGATATTGAGCGCGGTGACGTTGGTCGTGTACGTGGAATTATCGTAAAAATACGCCTCTTCAGCCGTTACCAAGTTGCGCAGGTCAGCACGGAGTGAGGCAGCGTTCGCCTTGCCCTTCGTGTTCTGGAACTTGGGAACGGCGATCGCGGCAAGAATGCCAATAATGACGACGACGATCAGCAACTCAATGAGTGTGAAACCGCGGCGATTTGACCAAGACATAGTCGTCTCACGTGGAAAGCTTCAAGGCGCGCATTGCGTCGTGGTTCCGGCGCTTGCGTGGTAACGGCAGGACATGGCAAAGCAATGCCGGGGCCGTTCGTGTCTTAATCGACTAAGTGCCTGCTCTGGCGTTAGTTAGCTTCACAGCGCTGTATCCGCGCGGTGAGTCGGACACGCTCACATCGCGTGGGATGGCGCACTCTGCAATAGTTAGGTCTGTGATGCTTATCTCCTAACGTAAGTCAACACATCGACTTACCGTCGCTACGCGAGCTTTGTCGCCAACCAGCTGTCGCCCAGCCCGACGTCGACCACCAGAGGCACCGATAGCTCGGCAGCATGCTCCATCTCGTGCCGCACAAGCGTCACAAGTGCGTCCTGCTCCTGCGGCGGCAGTTCGAATACGAGTTCGTCATGCACCTGGAGCAGCATTCGACTTTGCATCGCGCTTCTCCGGAGAGCGGCGTTGATGTGAATCATCGCAATCTTAATCAGATCAGCTGCCGACCCCTGGATTGGAGAGTTCGCCGCGGTGCGTTCACCGAATGCGCGAATGTTGAAATTGCGATCGCGTAATTCCGGGATGTAGCGGCGTCGGTGAAAGATAGTTTCGACATAGCCATGTTCACGCGCATGTTCAACCTGGGAGTCTAGGTAGCGACGCACACCGCGAAAGCGCTCGAAGTACGTAGCGATGAATTCACGCGCTTCCGTGTTCGAGATTTTCAGCTGGCGCGAGAGCGCATGGGCGCCTTGTCCATAGATGGTTGCAAAGTTGATCGTCTTCGCCCTTGCTCGCATCTCCGAGGTGACGTCAGAGGCAGGAACTCCGAAGATGATGGACGCGGTTTGGCGATGGATGTCCCCACCAGAATTGAACGCATCGACAAAGGCAGAGTCATTCGACAGATGTGCGAGGAGCCGAAGCTCGATCTGAGAGTAGTCTGCGGCGAGGAAGAGCCAGCCTCTTCGAGGAATGAACCCTCTGCGAATGTCGCGTCCGAGCTCTCGACGAATCGGAATGTTCTGCAGATTCGGATCGCTCGAGGATAACCGTCCAGTCGATGCGACGGTTTGATTGAACGAGGTGTGAAGCCGCTGGTCACCAGGATGGATCAATGAGGGGAGCGTATCGAGATACGTACTTTCCAGCTTCGACAGTTCCCGGTATTCCATGAGCAATTCGGGCAGCGTGTGTCCGGCATCCGCCAACTCTTGCAGCACACTTGCATCCGTCGAAGGGCCGGTAGCGGTGCGTTTTCGGACTGGCAGTTGCAGCTTGTCGAAGAGAATAGTCCGGAGCTGATTGTTCGAGTTGATGTTGAAGTCTCCACCGGCTTCGGCATAGATCTCTTTCTCGACGCGTTCGCGTTCCCGCTTGAAGCGTTCCTTCAGTGATGCGAACCATGGGAGGTCGATCGAGACACCGACCCATTCCATGTCGGCAAGAACATGGAGGAGTGGGAGTTCGATCTCACGTAAGAGATTCGTTAGGCCATGGGTCTCGAGTAGCGGCTCGAAGACAGCGCGCAACCGAAACGTCGCTTCAGCCTCTTCGCACGCGTAATCGCGCGCGACTTCGATCGGGCATGCATCGAACGGAATTTCCGTCTTGCCTTTCCCACACAGCTCTTCGTAAGAGGTAAGCGTGCGGTCGAGAAACTCGAGCGCGAGGACGTCCAGTCCGTGGGATCTTCGCCCTGGGTCGAGTACGTAGCTCGCGAGCATCGTGTCAAAGTCGAGCCCTCGAAGGGTCACTCCAGCCCGCCGCAGCACGAGGAGATCGCGCTTCGCATTCTGAGCAGTCTTCCGAACGCTGTCGTCCTCGAGTAGCTGACGAAGCGGTGCCATGGAGACGCTTTCGATCGCTGGAAGATTCGTTACCGGCGGAACACCTTCGGCAAGAACTCGCGCCGCGGCACTCGTTGGCTGTGTGGCTGCGGCTTTTTTTGATGACCCGCGAGGTTGCCGCGTTGGAGTGTTGAGCGCTCCCTGGCTGGTGCCTTCGGTATCACCATCGTCATCCTGCGCGACTTCACGGTCATCAGGCGCATCTGCCGATGCGCGATCGCGAGACCCATCGATGAGTAGATCGCCTTGAGCTGGTTGCGTTGGTTGCCACTCACGATGTGCGAGGGGCAGATAGAACGCCTCAGTCTCGGACAGGGCGATGGTGATTGATACGAGACGAGATCGCAGCGGGTCTGCCTTCGTTGTCGCGCCTGGTTCTGGTACTGTTTGTGTGTTGACCGCGATGTATTTCGCTTTCCGTGCGCGATTGACGAGTCGCTCGAGCGCCTGTACTGAATCAACAACCGTGTACGCGCGTTGAGTGGCATCGACTGGTGCGGGTGCGGGTGCGATGTCTTTGATCAGCGTCGTGAATTCCAGCTCGACACATATCTGGCGGAGGCGCGCTGTGTCTGCTGGACGCACTCGTAGTTGTTCAATGTCGAGCGTGAGCGGCAGATTATCGCGGATTGTTACTAATTCCTTCGACAGCCGGGCACGCGCGGCATGTTCAAGAAGTGCTTCGCGGGGGCGTTTCTTGGTGATCCTGTCAACTGAGGCCAGAATGGATTCGAGTGGGCCGAATTCCATCACGAGGTCACGCGCGGTTTTGTCACCAATTCCCGGAACACCAGGGACATTGTCCGACGAATCACCTACCAGCGCCAAGTAATCAATGACCCTGGCAGGGGGAATACCGAGGCGTTCGTTCGCGTTCTCTACCCCCACCCATTGTTCCTCGACGTTTGCCGGACCTCCACGGCCTGGATTGAGTAGCCAGACTCCCGGGCGAACAAGTTGTTGAAAGTCTTTATCACCCGAAACGATGACGACGTTCACTGACGCCTGGCTGCATTGTGATGCAAGCGTACCGATGACGTCGTCGGCCTCGTATCCCTTGAGCGTAAGCACCGGGATCTGAAACGCAGCCAAGATCTCACTGATGCGTTCCATCCCGCGATTGAAATCCGCCTGAAGTTCTTCGGTCAGTTTCTCACGCGTGGCTTTGTACGCGGGGTATGTCTCATGGCGAAATGACAGCCCGGAGTCGTGTACCCACCCGATGTATTCCGGGTGATGGTTCGCAAAGAGTCGCTGGAGGAAGGTGACGACTCCCCATGCTGCTGAAGTGTTCTCGCCCTTGCTTGTAGTGAGCGGTCGGGAGATCAATGCAAAAAACGCTCGGTAGATGAGAGCGTATCCATCGATCAAGAACAGGCGAGGTGACGAAGGGAGCTGGGCGTTGGCCACTTGGTGTTCGAGTTCCGTCTGTAGTGGGATGACGACTGTCAGACGTCGTGTCAGGGTTGGCACCGTGGAAGGTACACTGACACTGTGACCAAGTTGTATCGCCGTGATTGTCGGCGCTGGGTTACGGAAGGATTTGAGAATCGAGGGGATAAAAACACCACCGCCTGCCGTGATCGGCAGGCGGAGGCATGCTTGGACGGCCAACGAATGTGTTGCGTGCGCTAGACGCGCTGGACGTTCGTCGCGTGGAGCCCTTTGGCGCCAGTCTGGATCTCGAACTCGACTTCCTGTCCTTCGGCGAGGGTCTTGAACCCATCCATCATGATCGCCGAGAAGTGTACAAACACATCTTCGCCGCCTTCCTGTTCAATGAAGCCGTAGCCCTTCGCGTCATTGAACCACTTCACTTTCCCTCTGGCCATGCAAGCTGCCTCCTACGGGGTGAACCGAGCCCGTGACTATGCACGAGGCAAACCGACCCCGGTTTGCGGCCCCTATATAGACGCAGCATGCAAATTTGTCAAGAGAACGCTATGTCCCGCAACGAGATACCTTACCAAACCCAACCATAGACGGGTGAAAACAAATGATGTTGCCAGAATGTCTAATGTGACCCGCATCACAGTCTTACGTCGCTTCTAGCGAGACAGTTCCCGGCGCACGAGTGCTTCGAAGTCAGCCTCGCTACCAACAGTCATTCGCCAACGACCAAATCCCGTTTGGTCAATAAAAACAACCTGCAGCCGGTGGCGACGATAATCCCAGACCTGTGTACGACCTCGTTGATTCATGTCGGTCGTATTCGGCTCATAGTACTGGTCCGGCGCCCCGAGGGCGACGAACACGCGCCCTCGGTCAGTCAGCCAGCCGACTTCACCTTCTTCGCGGAATCGCGCGTTCGCCTCAGCAATGCGACCGAAGTAGTCACGCATTGCCTCGTTCACCGGTGTTGCTGGATCCGGATCCGTCTCACGCAGGAACGACGCCCATGCGGTAGCGCGCGTGTCCGGAGGCGCGTCACGCAGCGCTTGGAGTCGGGCGGACGAACCAAAGTATCGAAGGTAGCTGAGCATTTCGTTGAATGTCGCTACCGGTAGATCTTCACCGAACGTGACGAAGATCGGCGTCTTGGTTGTGTCGGTGTGTCCAGTCACGACGGCGTTCATTGTCAAAGCTCCAACACCGAGTCGCACAATTGGCACCGTAACGACACCGCTAAAGAGCGCGCCATGCCGAGGCAAAGACACTGTGTCCGACCAGACAGGTGTTGATGTGTTCTCACCGAAAACCGACGTCTTTATCGATAACGTCTGACCATCAGCACCATAGCCTTCGAGATAGATCGAGAGCACTGAGTCTTGGCCAAGTGCGAACGTCGCCTTTGGAGTGGGTACGATCCGCGGGAGTGAATCCAGTTTGTTTCGCGGGACTACTTCGTAAACCGGGATGGGTGACGAGAGAGATCCACCACTGATCCGCGGCACGTTGACAGATGCTTCAATTGAACTCCCTTTGGCCCCAGCGTCATCACGAAGTGAAAAGCCCAGCTCATAGGTGCCTGGCTGGACCATTACCATCTGTTGGTACAAGACACTTTCATCAGAGCGAGACGTTTCTTTGAACGCAGCAACACGTACGATTTGATGGCTGTCGAATCGACGCGTTGTTCCATTCGGAGGAGCAAGAGATAAAGTCGCCGAATAGGAAGCGCGGTATCGGTCATTCTCCCGAACGAATGTCAGTCCGCGCGTAGGGACCGAGACGGTGAGCACAAATAGTGTTGAATCCGCGAATTTGCTCCCGAGAAAGGACACGCTGCCAACGAACGGCGTATCGCCTCCTTCGGCGAGTAGGCCCATTTGTCGGTATAACTTCACCGCCTCTGGTTGACCGGGCGCTGTCTGACTCGGTGTCGCAGCCCGGTGAGTTGGCTGCTGATTTGGTACCGGTGTCTGCGCCGGAGGATGGCTACCGCCACAAGCGGTCGAAGAGCCAACAAGAACTGACAGAAGCCAGAGCGGTATGACTACACGGGACATTGTCCAGGCCATCGAGATCGTACAGCTATTTCCGACTTTCGCCCTAGTTACTGGATATCGCTTGCCGGTAGGGGTCTGTAGAATTAGGTTCGCCGCGTGTCGCGCGATACGCTTGTAGGTACCACGCTTGCCGGGTACAGCATCAAAGATATGGTCGGGGAGGGTGGCACCTCCGCCGTCTACCGTGCTGATCATCCTCAGCACGGGGTTGTGGCGCTGAAAGTACTGCGCGAAAAGCTCAGGCAAGATCGGACTGCGGTCGCGCGCTTTACTCGGGAAGCGAAGTTCGGAACCCGTGTTCAGCACCCGAATGTGGTGCGGACCATCGAAACAGGGGAGTCTGGACCAGGACTGCACTACCTAGCGATTGAGTGGGCCGCTGGGGAGATTCTCGAGCGCTACGCGAAGCGAAACGCCCCACTGCCTCGCGATGAGGTCGCTCAGATTGTCATTCAAATCGGCGATGCTGTTCAAGCAGCTCATGCCGCAGGCATTGTCCATCGCGATTTGAAGCCTGACAATGTGATGTACGACCCGGAGTCACATCAGGTCAAGCTTCTCGATTTCGGAATTGCAGCGGCGACTGATACCGCCCCTGATGAGCGTTTGACACGTGCTGGTTTTTTCGTCGGGACGTTGATGTACGTTGCACCCGAGGCGCTTAGCGGCGAGCTCGTAACGCCTGCCGCTGATCAGTACAGCCTGGCCACGATCGCATATTTTCTGCTGACCGGCTGCTTGCCATATCTGGCGAAGACCCCGCGTGAAATGTTCACGCAGCTTTTGTCGCAACCGCCTATCGCGCTGAACAAGGCACGGCCGAATCTTCAGTTTGGGCCACAGGTCGAGGCGGTAATTATGCGCGGGCTCGCGAAGCAGCCCACTGACCGCTATCCCGATGTCATTACGTTCGCGACTGAGCTCCGAAAGGCTCTTCTCTCCGCAGCAGCCGACGATGGTGGATTTCTCGCGAAGATGAAGGGACTATTCCGTCCGAAGTAGTTCAACGACGCATCTTGGTTCGTGGCGCGTCAGCGCGGTTGTGGGCCTAGGCAGCTTGGTCCCCTCGTATATCAGCAGGGTCGATCGGAAGCCATACTGTAAAGACCGAGCCACGTCCGAGTTCACTTTCGACACTTATGTCGCCCCCGAGTAAACGTGCGAGGCGACGCGATATCGATAATCCGAGCCCAGTACCACGACGCATCGAGTCGCCTCGCGGGCCGGCATTGACCTGCTCGAACTCATCGAAGATTCGCTCGCGATCTTTCTCGGCAATTCCCACCCCGCTGTCGGCCACTTGTAGTGCAATCCAGAGGGTCTCGGAACTTGCTGCTGCCGTAAGCACCTCGGGATTCTCATTGTGGTGATTGCGCTTGATCAACTTGCCGCGAATGGCAATGCCACCGTCATTCGTAAACTTCACGGCGTTGCCTAACAAGTTGATCAGGATCTGACGCAGGTGTGTTGGATCTGTACGGACCCGAGGAAGTGTTGCTCCAATAGCAAGTGAGAAGCTAAGTCCCTTCTCGGTCATGAGCGGTTCGACTTCGCTTGCTACATCGAAGACGAATGGTCGGAGCTCGACAGGTTCTGTGTGCACCTCCAGACGACCTGCTGCCATTTTTGCCAGATCCAAGACCTGGTCGACGAGGTGGCGAAGATGGTTGGCGGACGCTTCGATCCGTTCGACCGGACCCGTTTGACGAGAGTTGAGCGGTCCATACACTCCGTCACGTAACAAATCAACAAATCCGACGATGGCGTTGAGCGGTGTCCGTAACTCATGCGAAACATTGGCGAGAAATTCACTTTTCGCTCGATTCGCTCGGAGAAGCTCCGTCGAGAGGTGCTCAAGCTCGCTGGATCGATCAGCAATACGGCTTGCTTCGCGGCGCTCAAGCAGTAATCCGATACCTAAGCCGACAATGGCACCAAGTCCGACTACCCAGAGGGCAATTCGCACTCCACGCCCAGCTGGAGTGTAGGTTGTTGTCACAAGCCATTCTTCGCCGAATGGAGTTACAACCGTCCGCTCGACACTCCGGCGGTGATTGTTAGGCTGGCTATCAGGGACAAAAAGGATCGTATCCGAGCGTGCAGTAACAGTTATTCCTACTGAACCAGAGTATCTCTGTTGGTGCAGCAAATAGGTCAGCGAATCCAGCGAAACTAACCCTGTAATCGATGAATGAGATCGGCCGCCGATTGATTGAACGAGCCACAAAAGGGTCTCTCCTTTCTGGCGCGTTACAACAGCTTTTGGTCCTAGACTGCTATGGCTCTCCACCAATTGCCTAATAGCGGTCGAGTCAACGGTGAGCTTAGAGGGTTGTCCATAGAGCTGTGTTACGGTCTGTCCGCGGGAACTCGGAACAACGACCCACAGCCCATCGAACCGCCCGTTATTGAAAATCGACACCGCTTCGGAACTACCTTGCGCCCGGTTGAGTGCAAGAGAGTCTGGTATCAATGTTTCGGCAGCATGCTCAATTGATTGCAGTCTCGTCACCTGGCGTAGCAAGAAAACTTCAACGAGCGTTGCAGTTTCCGATGCAGTCAACGCCGCACGGTCTCGTTCAGCTTGTGTCATCTCGCGGTCGACACGCAGGAACCCAACAACCACGAATGCCAGCGCGATGAGCAATGCGACAGGAGCAAGACGAGCCTGTATTACCGGGGAAGGCATCAGACTAGTGCAGAAGGCTCACTAGGTATGGTGAAGCAAGACCCTTCGTTATTGATGGTCTCATCATCAAGACCCATAGCCCGCACACGTCATGGCTTCTCTTAGCGACTTACAGCAACTGCTCGCCGAGCGCTCTGCAAAGCGTGGAAAGTTCACGCTGTCATCCGGCCGTGAGTCAAGTTTATACATCGACGCGAGGCTCACGACAATGAGCCCAGAAGGTCTTATCCTGATTGGGGAACTTGGACTACGAGCACTCGAACAGAGTGGATGGGACGTTCAGTCAGTCGGTGGTCTGACGCTCGGTGCTGATCCAGTTGCGTATGCGATCGCGTATGCGAGTGGCTCATCTCCTCGGCCCGTTCGTGCTTTCACCGTCCGCAAGGAGCCCAAGTCCCATGGTACTGCGCAACTGATTGAAGGTCCGTTTATGCAAGGTGACCGCGTTGCAATCGTAGAAGACGTCATCACAACAGGTTCATCAGCACTTCGCGCAGCAAGTGCTATCTCGGCAAATGGCGGAGTTATTGCCGGTGTGTTAGCAGTTGTTGACCGAAACGAAGGAGGAAGGGAATCACTTCAAGAACAAGGTCTCCCTGTCATTGCGCTGACAACAGCTGCTGACATCGTTGCGCGGCTGTCATAGTCGGTGGGTTTACACAACTGAGGCTGCCCATTATCTCGCTGAGCGCTCTGCCGGACGTATCAACGCTGCTGAAAGCGGTGCAAAGTTCCTAAGACGAGGGAGGTACGGAATAATCAAATCTTCGCGAAATCGCTGAAGCATTCCTTCGCCATCGTACTTCTGGCGGAATTCAACCGCGGTCAGATGGATAAGCCCTCGAACGTGCCGACCAAAGCTTTGCGGGGATGAATAGTCAAGCCGGTTAGCGACGTTAGCAACTGACAATCCGGGATTCTCGAAGAGCTGTGCTGCCCGAATGAGTCGAGTCATTGCGAGATAACGCTTTGGTGCTGGTAACCTGGCTCTGAAGAAGCGGCTCATCAAAGTGCTCGGGATAACACCGAGGTACCGAGCCAAGGAACGAACTGTCCCAATACCGCTCGGTAAACTGAACAGAATCTCAAAGAAGTAGCGGCAGTCAGAATGAGCGCCACTGAGGTCCATTGAAAGTTGAGCGAGTGCAAGGCGATTTATATCGCTTGATTGATCTGAGAGTAGGACATCACGCAGGCGACGCCAGCCGGAGGGTTGTCGGACGTCTACAAGCGTCTGCACTCCACTTCTGCCTAACGTTAGAACGGCGCCTGGTGCACTGGCCTCGAGATCCGTAAGTAGAGCAACTGTTGGAACACGCGGGAACTCACGTACGAGCATTGCGACCTGAGTAGCATCACGCAATCCACATCGGGCTACTGAAACCAACACAGCCGCGGCACGCCTTTCCTTCAGATCGCGGATGACATCATCAACACTGTCCCGATGTAGTGCGGTGTAGTGGCCTTCGCCGGCTGCGTCGACACGAATACGTTCTGCGGGTGTAAGAATTGTGGTTACTGGAGCTAACGGTGGGCGGCTGGCGTTCGGAAGCATAGATACCTCCTGCAAGCATGCTTTGGGACGAACTACCGAGGTATACAGCTGCGTCCGATTGTACTCGGAGGTGTCAGCGACCCGTCATTTTGCAATTGATGACAATGCCAGTTATCAGCTATTTTCCAGATTGATGGGTGCGTAACTGACTGGATGGTCGCGATTTCGCTTAGGTTAGAAATCGAGGAAAGTCCGGGCTCCATGGACAGGTTGCCAGGTAATTCCTGGGGGCAAAGTCATGTCTACCAGTTCACCGGTAGAGATAACTTGCGACGGCTAGTGCCACAGAAAACAAACCGCCTAGTGTGGTAGGATTCACATTCGGCAAGGGTGAAAAGGCGGGGTAAGAGCCCACCGCATTCGTGGCAACACGAATGGCATGGTAAACCCCAACCGGAGCAAGGCCAAATAGGTGGCGAGGGACAGTCCTTCCCGATCAAGACGCCACGGGTAGGCTGCTAGAGAGCGTAGGCGACTGCGCTCCGAGAGAAATGACTATCCGGATGCATCGAAAGGTGTGCCCGACAGAACCCGGCTTATAGGTCAGTTACGCCGCAGAAATGTTCCAGCCCTCTACCCTTGTTGATAAAGTGTAGAGGGCTGAACTCATTCGCACATAGGCTTCAGCAGTACTTAAATGCCGACCTGGAACGCCACATTTACGTTCTCTTGCTGACACAATGCGGTGCCTAACGCGTTACCAGATAGAGATTCTGATTCCGGCTCTTTTTTTGGCTGGATGTACTACTACCAGACCGTCGCCAGCTCCGGAACGGCCAGACCCTCAAGTTCAGATGCCGATTGGGGGTGATTCTTCCCCATCAGTGAGAGCGGCTACGAGTCCGTTTGGTGCAGGGCGCCTCGATTACAATTTTCGGATTTTCTCCATAACACATGTACTGGCTGGTGATTCAACTCCTCGAGCTGACTCAAGTCTCGTCGTAGGAAATCTTATAGCAACACTGTCCGTTAGCCCAAGCCGTAATACAGTACTCGCACGTGTAGAGTCTGATTCTGTCACAGTTACTGCAGGTAGTGGGACTTCAGTACCTATCTCGCCGGGTGAACTATTCCTTTTCACTATCGATACCCGGACTGGACAAGTCGTGCAAACCAATCGACAAACAACGCCCGATTGTGGAAGCGGCATCTCAGATAGTTCGCCCATCTATGGGCGAGAGGTGCTACCAAACATCAGCATACCAGCGACACAGGCATGGGCGGACACGGTGCATACATCGATGTGCCGTGGTGGAGCACTTCTAACAGTCACTCGCATTGCGTCATATACGCATCTCCAATCACCTGATTCTGTCAAACAGCTACTACGCTTAACCCAGTTCCACATTGCTGGAACTGGACGCCAGTGGGATCAGAAAATCGAAGTCTCTGGTGAGGGTTCATCACTGGACACTCTACGCTTAAGTGGTTTCCCAATCCGATTAACACAAATAACCGGACGCTCGCAAGTGCGCTTCGTATTCCGGACCCAGCTCCGGGTGCAGGAGTTTCTCCAAACCTCAACGACGCATATAGCGTTACGTAGCTAATGAATACGCCTAACAAGCGCGCTCCTTGCTCGAGTTAATCTGTTTCGCGGACACTTCATTTGCTCAAGCTTCAGAGCAGAGGTATGAAATGACGAAACGGAATGAGCATGAGGAGAGCATTGCACCACGTGCAACTGGTCAGCCCACTTGTGCAGCTGGTTGACCTTGCGGAGCTAGTGGCGCACGTCTGAGTTTCTGATGGCACGGACGCGGTGTTTCGGGTTGCTGTACGTCCACTGAAACGGCTGGGCCGTCTTGTTATGCAGCTTGATGTACTGCACGAGTTTCTTCCGCAGGTCCGACACCGAGGTGAAGATGCCGCGCGCGATCAGGTCGCGCTCGATCTTCGCGAACCAGAGTTCGACTTGGTTCAGCCACGAGCTGTAGGTCGGCGTGAAGTGGAAGCGCACGTGCCGATGGGCGGCCAGCCACGCCTCCACCGCCTTGGTCTTGTGGGCCGACAAGTTGTCGAGGATCACGTGCAGCTCGCGTCGCGGCCCGTAGTCAGCGGCCAGTCGGGTCATGAACGCCAGGAAGTCGGCGCTGCTGTGGCGCGCTGCCGGCATCCCGGCCACGCGTCCGGTCGCCACGTCGAGCGCCGCGTAGAGCGAGAGAGTGCCGTGCCGGTAATACTCGAAGCCGTGGCGCTCGGCGCGCCCCGGCGACAGCGGCAGCACGGGGTCCTCGCGGTCGAGCGCCTGAATCGCGGTCTTCTCGTCGACGCAGAGCACCACGGCGTGGTCGGGCGGCGCGAGATAGAGGCCGATGATGTCGGCCGCCTTCTGCTCGAACTGGGGGTCAGTGGTGGTGACGTAGCGCTCGAGGCGCTGGGGTTGCAGCCGCGCGCGGTGCCAGACGCGCAGGACCGTCGACCGGCTCACCCCGACGCGGGCCGCCACGCGCGGTGCGGTCCAGTGGGTGAGCGGCGTCGGCGGCCGCTCCTCCCGCGTTATGCGGATGATCCGCGCTTCGACCGCCGGAGTCAGCCGGTGGTCCTGCCGCCCGGCGCGCGGCGCATCGGCGAGGGCGAGGATGCCGCCGTCGCGGTAGCGCTGCTTCCACTGGGCGACGAACCGATCCGTCACGGCGAGTGTGGCGCAGACGGCGGCGTAGCTGGCGCCGTTGCCGAGCAGCAGGATGCACCGCGCGCGGCGCGCGATCCCGGCCGGCGTGGACGTCGCGCGGAGCAGCCGCTCGAGATCCGCGCGTTCGGTGTCGCTGAGAGCGAGTCGCATGCGAGAAGCAAACATGCGCGCCGGCACCGCAAGACGGATGCTACTAACATCTCAGATGCGGTCCACTAGTGGCACCAACTCCACAGGACGTCGGCGATCAGCCGATGAGCGCTGCGCTCAGCGAGGCGAGGATGCGATCGCGCGCGCACGCCACATCGACAACGCTTGCGGGCGAGAGCGGCGCCGGTCGCTCGCGGCGCGTAGCCGCATAGAACTGGCGAATGAGCTCGGTCAGCCCCGGATATGCGAGCTCACGTCGCAATGCACGTCGCGCCAAATTGACCGACGCGGCGCCGAAGGTCTCTCCCGCGACCATGAACGGCTGAGTCAATTTCGTTCGACGCGACACGGCGCTCTCACGCCTAACGGCAAAGCCATGGAAGAGGTCCGCGGTCGCCGAGCCTGAACTGCCGAGCACGTGCAACACGTTCTCCGTCGGACGGCTGTGAGCCGAGATCGCTATGCTTACGATGGTGTCCGAAACGGTCGTGATCGCCCGTAGCTCGCCCGGGACAGGATGCACGAGCTGCCAGCTCGAGGACCCTAACGGCACGCCCAAGAGAGCCGAGACAAGCGAGAGCGGGTGCGGGAGAATCTCCGCAACGAGATGGTCGAGACTCGCAGGATCGTACCCGCGGGCTCCTGCCGAACACGTGGAAAAATCCACGCGGTGAATGCGGCCGAGTGAAGGCAGCCACTCTGTGATCCGCCGCACTCCGTCCTGAAAGACGAACTGGTGGACAGGACATGCTATCACACCACGCTGCTCCGCCAATTCGAGGAGACGTGCCGTCTCATCAGCGTTCCTCGCAAACGGCTTCTCCACGAGCGTATGCATCGCCGCGTCAACGGCGGTGCTGACGATGTCGAGATGCGTGGAAAGCGGGGTACACACGTGAGCCGCGGTCGCGTGGCGCGCGAGGAGCGACGCGTCCACCTCGGCGAGGAGCCGGGCCTCGGGATGGCGTCGCCCGAGCGCCTCGCGAGCGGCGTCGTTCGGGTCGACGATGACGGTCACGCGACCGCCAACCTTTCGGACGGCATCGGCGTGCCAGCGACCCATGAGCCCCGCGCCGATGATTGCGGCGCGAGGCTCGGTGTGCCCACTCATGCGGCCGGGTTGGCACCCATTCGCATGGCCGCCAGCTCAGGTGGGGTCGTCCCCTCGAGCCTAACGCGGCGCCCCGTCGCGGCCGCATGGTAGCACGCGGCGATGACCTCCAGCACGTCGCGCGCGTCCTGACCGGACGCTGGCGGTGCGCCGCCGCTGCGAAAGGCCTCGAGCGTTTTCTCGAACACGAATCGCGTCGCGATCATCCCCGGCTCCTTCGGGTTTCTCGCCAGTAACGTGCGCGCATTCCCAACCTCGCGCCACGCCATGCCCGACACGCCGTAGTCGAGGCGAACGTGCGGCCGCGTGCTGCGATGCAGGCCTGCGGTCACGCGCGCGCGACCGCCGAACGACGCGCGAAGCGAGGCGCTCAACGTCTCGGCGCGAACCTCGAAGTACTGGGTTTCGCCCTTGCAGAGCCGATTCTGAACGACCTGCGCGAGGCGCCCGCGCGAAAATTCCAGCGTCACGAGCGCCACAGCGTCCGTGTCGCCTTCGCGGACACCACAGGTGGAGATCGTCCCCGAAACGGCACGCGGCTTCTCACCGAAGAGCGCCATCAGGAAGTCGACCAGATGAACGCCTGCCTCGTAGAGCGTTCGCTGCAACATCTTGCCGCGCCATCCAGGTTCCGCCCACGGCGGCAGGTCCATGAGCTGCCAGACCTGGGCGAACACGATGTCGCTCGGTGCGGCGGCGTCGCGCAGCGCCCGAAAGATCGGCATCTCGCGAAACTCATGATTCAGCGCGATCCGCTTCCCTGCCGCCTCGGCGGCGGCCATTACGCGATCAGCCTCGTCGAGCGAGGCCACGAACGGCTTCTCACAGATCACATGCGCGCCGGCAGAGAAGCTCTTGAGACAGTAGCTCGCATGTGAGTCGGGCGGTGTGCCGATGATGGCGACGTCGGGGTTCGCGCGCGCCAGCATCGTATCGAAGTCGTCGTAGACCGGCACGTTCCACGTCTTGGCGGCGCGATCACGGCGCCCCGCGTCGATATCGCACGCGCCGACTACCTGCACGTTCGACATGCCGGCCAGCGCCGGGAGATGAAGGGTGTGGCCAGCGTTGCCGAGGCCGACAACGGCTACACGAAACGGAGGAGTCATCAGAACCGATATCGAGTCAGTGATGCAGGCGAGGCGACGCCTGACGACACGCTCAGCGCGCTACGCCATCCAGGGTTTGCGCGCAGAACAGGCGAAGGCTGTCGACGACATAGTCGACCATGACGTCGGAGATGCCGGGGTACACGCCGAGCCAGAACGTGCCCTGCATAACGACGTCCGTGTTGGTGAGATCGCCGACGACGCGATGCGGAAGGTCGCGGTAGGCGGGCTGGCGCAGAAGGTTTCCGGCGAACAGCTGGCGCGTCGCGATCCGGCGCGCGTCCAGCCATTGCACCAGCTCTCGCCGGGAAAACGGGGCGTCGGGGCGCACGGTGAGCGCGAAGCCAAACCAGCTCGGATCGCTGTGCTCCGTCGCGCGCGGCAGCACGAACACGTGGGAAAGCTCCGATAGGCCCTCGGAGAGTCGCCGCCAGTTGTGGCGTCGCCGCTCGATGAACTGCGGCAGTTTCTGCAGCTGCGCAACGCCGACCGCAGCCTGCATGTCCGTGGCTTTGAGGTTATACCCGATGTGCGAGTAGATGTACTTGTGGTCGTAGCCGTGCGGCAGCTCACCCAGTTGCCAGTCGAACCGCTTCCCGCAGGTGTTCTCCTTGCCCGGCTCGCACCAGCAATCGCGTCCCCAGTCGCGGAATGACTCGAGGATGGTCTTCATCTTCGGCGCGTTCGTGAGTACGCAGCCGCCCTCCCCCATCGTGATGTGGTGAGCGGGATAGAAGCTCACCGTGGCCAGGTCGCCGAAGGTTCCGACGTGCCGTCCGCGGTAGGTCGACCCCAGCGCGTCACAACTGTCCTCGACCACCCAGAGCCCGTGCCGCTTCGCGAGCGCCATGACGGCATCGACGTCGAACGGGTTACCTAACGTGTGCGCGAGGATGATCGCGCGGGTCCGCGGCGAGATTGCCTCCTCGAGGCGGGCCACATCGATGTCGTACGTGCCGAGGTCGACATCGAGAAACACCGGCACGAGCCCATGTTGGATCGCCGGGTTGACAGTCGTGGGAAAGCCGGCGGCGACGGTAATGATCTCGTCGCCAGGTTGGAGCTGACGGTCGCCGAGCTTCCAGGATGTCAACGCGCTCGTTGCGAGAAGATTCGCTGAGGAGCCGGAGTTGCACAGGATCGCGTGGCGGACGCCGACCGTCCGCGCGAACTCGCGCTCGAACTGTGATGCAAAACGTCCGGTCGTGAGCCAGAAGTCGAGCGACGCGTCGATGAGGAACTGAAGCTCCGTGGCATCGAACACGCGTCCCGAGACCGGTACCCAGCTTTCGCCAGGCACGAACGCCGGCTGGCGCAGAGCAGCCTCGTAGTACTCGGCGGCGAGCGCCCGCGCTCGGGCTCGAAGCTCGTCAGGCGACGACATGCGATGGTCGGAGATGGTTCACTGAAGTTGGTATTCCGGAAATTCGGCACCGGCCGAGCGGAACCATGCGATCGTACGAGTCAATCCGTCTTCCAGCGAGACCCGTGCGCGCCATCCGAGCACCTGAGCCGCCCGGGTGGGATCGCCTGACAGTACCGTGAGCTCTGTCGGCCGGTACGAGAGCGCGCCAAAGCGAGCCTCGGCGCGGCTACCGGTGCATTGCAGCACGTGCCTGACGACCTGCCGGACGGTAACTGCCGAGCCCGTGCAGATGTTGAACGTCCCGCCCAGAGCCGCGTCGGTCGTGGCCGCCGCGACGAACGCGTCTACGGCATCGTCGACGAACACGAAGTCGCGCAGCTGATCACCGGGCGTGAGGTCGATGGCGCGGCCGGCCAGGGCGTGCCTAACGACCGATGGCACGAGCCGCCCCGGCGGCTCCATGGGCCCGTACATCGTGAACGGGCGCAGTGAGACGACCTCGAGGCCAGTTCGTCGCGCGAACGCGTTTGCCAACAGCCACCCCGCCGCCTTGGCCGCGCCGTACTCGGTGGTCGGTGCCGGGAGCGCGTCCTCGGACCACCGCTCGCCGGCCCCGTATTCGAAGCACGAGCCGCAGTACACCAATCGACTTCCCAATCGCCGGGCGGCGAGCAGGACGGCCAGCGTACCGTCGATGTTCCCGGAGACGAGCTGGCGGACGTCACTCACCTCGCCCATGACGCCGACTGCTGCCAGATGAAAGATCACGTCGATGTCGCCCAGGACGGCATCGTGGGCCGGCTCCGCGAGCGTTCTGACGTCGGCCCGAACCGTGCCCGCGAGATCCGCGCGCTCGAGCAGCTCCCACCGCCGCGCGTTAGGCTGATCGAGCACGCAAACCTCGGCGCCCTCGTCGATCAGGCGCGGCACCAGGTGCGATCCGAGAAAGCCGGCCGCGCCGGTGATCAATACGCGGCGTCCCGCTAGCGACCGCACGTCACGCCAGGAGTGCCCGATACCACGCGATGGTCTCGCGCAGCGCGGTATCCAGGTCGTACGTCGCGCGCCAGTTCAGTGTGTCCCGGGCCTTCGCCGCGGACAGGTACTGATCCCGAATCTCTCCCTGCGCGACATTCCGCACGTCGGGGTCGAGATCGGAGCCCAGGAGCCGCCGGATGGCGTTCACGATGTCGAGCACGGACAGCGGCGACTCGTCGCTGAAGTTGAACGCCTCACCGCGAACCGCGGGATCGCACGAGTGCTCGCCAAGGAGCATGTACGCGCGCGCGACATCCTTCACGTAGATGTAGTCGCGGCGGAACGTCCCATCGCTCCGGAGCGTTGGCCGCTCGCCGCGAAGCAGCGAGCGAATCGTCCCCGGGACGATACGACTCCAGTTCAGGTCTCCGCCGCCGTAGATGTTGCCACATCGCGCGATCGTGACCGGAACGCCGTAGCTATGGCAATACGACGCCGCGATGAGATCCGTGCAGCTCTTCGACACCTCGTACGGATGGCGCCCACGGAGCGGCATTGTCTCGACGTACGGGAGCGCATCGACCTCGCCGTAGGCCTTGTCGCTCGATGCCACGATGACACCGCGGACGAGCGACGCGTGGATTCGGCTCGCCTCGAGCAGGTTGTACGTGCCCCGCACGTTCGTTTCGAACGTCGTGAACGGGTTGCGGTGCGCCACGCCGACGATCGTCTGCGCCGCGAGGTGGAACACGTATTCGGCCTCGTGGAGGCTGATCGCTCGCTCGAGCGTCCACAGATCCTCGACCGTGCCGTTGAACACGGTGCACCGCTGGATGTCGCCGCTCCGCAGCAGCTCCGATTGCGGATCCGCATCCCGGACGAGCACTGCGACGTTGGCGTTCCGAGCGAGCAGCTCGCGAACCAGCCACGAACCCACGATTCCGGTTGCGCCGGTGATGAACACACGGCGCTCGCGCCAGAAGTCGCGATCCGTCACGGCGCGTCCGTCCCCGGGAACGCCGGGTCCCAGGGCGGGAGCTTGCCGTCACAGAGGCTGTTGAGCAGCCTAACGTCACGCAGCGTATCCATGCACTGCCAGAAACCTTCGTGGCGATGCGCGATCAGCTGACCGTCCTGCGCGAGCCGCTCGAGGGGCGAGCGCTCGAAGATCGTGTCGTCAGCGTCGATATAGTCGAGAACCTCGGGCTCGAGCACGAAGAACCCGCCGTTGATCCACCCTTCGCCCACCTGTGGCTTCTCCGAGAACTGCGCCACGAAGTCGCCATCGAACACGAGACCGCCGAAGCGTGCCGGCGGGCGCACGGCCGTAATGGTCGCGAGCTTCCCGTGGCGACGGTGGAACTCGAGCAGCGCCCGTGGGTCCACACTGCAGACGCCGTCGCCATAGGTCATCATGAACGTCTCGCCGCGCAGCTCGTCGGCGAGCCGGCGAAGCCGCCCGCCCGTTTGCGTCTCGAGCCCCGTGTCACGGAGGTGCACCATCCAGTCCTCGCATTCCGACCCCTGCACGGCGATCTGGTTCGTGCGAAGGTCGATGCTGAGGCTGTTCCGGAGGTAGAAGTAATCGAGGAAGTAGCGCTTGATGATGTCGCCGCGATACCCCAGCGCCACCACGAACTCCTTGAAGCCGCGCGCCGCGTAGGTCCGCATGATGTGCCAGAGGATGGGCCGTCCGCCGACCTCCACCATCGGCTTTGGCTTCGACTCGGACTCTTCGGCCAGACGCGTTCCAAGCCCGCCGGCGAGTAGCACCGTTTTCACCGTACCTCGCGCTCGCTGATCGAGAGTGTCATGCCGCTACCCGCCGCAGAACGTCAAGCGTTTGACGAGCCGTTACGTTCCAGCGAAACGCGTCGGCGCGGCGGTACCCCCGCTCTCCGAGCGACTCGCTGAGCGCGGGATCCGTCAGCACCCGTTCGATCGCGTCGGCCAGCGCGTCGGGGGTTGGCTCCTCGACGTACTCCGCGGCCTCCGCGGCAATCTCGGCGAGACCCGCACGGTTGACCGTCACGACCGGCGTACCGCACGACAGCGCCTCGACCAGCGTCATCGAAAATCCCTCGTACGACGACGCGTTCACGTACAGGTCCGCGGACCCGTAAATGGGCGGCACCTCCATGTGGCTCGCAAACTTCCCGTCCGTCTGGATCACGTGGCCCGTCAGCGCGTGACGCGTGATGAGATCGTCGAGCGGGACGCCAACGTGATTGGGACCAACCAGGAGGAGTGCATGGGGCAGCTTCGCGCGGCGCTTCGCGATCGCGAACGCCTCGATGAGGATCGGAATGTTCCGGCGCGTTGACAGCTTTCCAACGAACACGATGTACGGACGGTCCTCTCCGAGAAAGCGAATGCGTGTGGCGCGCTTGACGGCATCGTCGGCGATCGGGCGAAAGGCTTCGTCGGCACCCTGCACCACGACGTCGACCTTCTCGCTCGTGATGCCGTAATATCGCTCCAGATCCTGCCTCGTGCTTTCGGAGGGTACGATGATGCGGTCGGCTCGATCCGCGCTGAAGCGATACAGCCTGCTGTACGTGAGCTTGTACCACCACGGGTGCGTGCCGCTTTCGACCTCGTTCATGCTATGGATCGCGACGACGCATTTGCCGGTATACGTCACGGGTATCGAATAGCTCGGGCAGAAGAGGACGTCGACATCGCCGGTGAATCGCGGCAACACACCATGCTGCCACACGCTCGGAGGGAGAGACGGGGCAAAGCTCCGAACGCGAATTGACGGCGACGGTTCCCAACCGGATCCGTCGTATGGCTCGCGCGTAAAGAGGGTACATTGGTCACCGGCGTCCATCATCGAACGCCAATGTTTGACCAGGTATTCGATGTAGCGGCCGACGCCCAGCCGCTGGCCGGCGAGCCGATGCGCATCGACGCCCCAGTGCATCACGTCGCCCCTGCCGCCGTTGCCGATCTGGCCGGTCCGCGTGGAACATCGCGGGGCTGATCGTTCTGGGCGGAAATCCCGCCGGCCGGTGCACCTGCAGGTCGCGCCAACCCGGTCACGCGTTCATAGAGGCGTCCGAGACGCTCAGCCGCGGCGCTGCTTCCGAAGCGGTCGACCGCATAACGTCGGAGGGCGGCTCGGTCATAGGAGCGGTTCAGGGTCGACTCGATCGCAATGGCGAGCGCCGCCGCGTCGTCCACGTCGGTCAGCTGGCCGGTCTCGTCGGTAAGGATCTCCTCTGGGCCTCCACATCGTGTCGCGACCACCGGGGTGCCCGACGCCAGCGCCTCCGCCGTCACGAGCGAAAACGTCTCGCGGCGGCTCGGTACGACGAGCAATGCACTCCGCCGCATCAGGGCGGCCACATCGTTAGGCGCGACCTCGCCAAGGAAGCGGACGCGATCGCTCACGCCGAGCGCGCGGACGAGATCGCGCACCGCAGCCGCGTCGCGCTCGTACGCCCGATAGAACGAGCCTCCCGCAACCGACAGGTGCAGATCCGGATTATCCGGGACCAGGTGGCTGAGCGCCCGTACCAGAACGTCGAGCCCTTTCACGTGGCGAATGAGACCGACGAAAAGCAAATGGTGTGGGTCGCGCGGCTCGTCCTCCCGGGGTGCGACGAAGATGCGCTCATCGACGACGTTCGGGATGACGTCGACCGGCACTGCATCGCCGTAGAGCGCGACGATGCTCTCCCGAAGCGCCTCGCTCACCGCCGTTATGCGTGCGATCCGCGGGAGCGCACGCTCGACCTGGCGTCGGACGGAAGCGTGACGATCGAGCCACGGCCGCCACATCGCGTGCTCCGATGACACGACCGGCACGCCGAGCTCCGCACCGAGCCGGCTGGCAATCACGCCCTCGGGATAGATGAAATGCGCGTGAATCACGTCGAACGGCGTGACGCGATGCAGATCGATGACCGCCTTGCGAATCGACGGATACGCGAGGCGAGCGTCGAACGCGTGCAGGAGCTGGCCAGGGCCGGCGAGAACGCGCGGATGATGGACACTCACCCCATCTCGCGTGCTGCCGCGTTCGACCGCGCGAAAGCGTCGGACCGACGACAGCGGGACAAGCGGCGGGGCGTACGGGACCGGGGCAACGACTGTCGGGTCAGCGACGATACGCGACGCCGCGACGAGCCGCTCCGTCCACAACCCCAGCGTGGGGAACGCCTTGTTCGGATAGTTGCGTGCCAGCACGAGCACGCGTGGCTTGCGCATGATGACCGGGCGCCTGGGCCCTACTGCTCGCCGGCGTCGGCCGAGCGCTCCCCGTTGCCCGCCGTTGCCAGTCGATCCCGCACCTGCTGCTCCACCCAGCGATAGGTGACGCCGATTCCGTCGCGGAGTGCGGTCCTAGCTCGCCACCCCAGCGAATAGATTCGCGCATTACTGAAGTTTCGTGACTGAACTCCCACCGGCCCCGGGATGTAGCGCACTTCGACCTGCTTGGCGCTGTGCTCGATGACTGTGTCCACGAGCTCTCGCACGCTCACGTATTCCGGGCTACCGATGTTCGCGGGAACCTCGAGATCCGACCGCATCAGTCGCACGATCCCGTCCACGAGATCGTCGACGTAGGTATACGAGCGGACCGCCGTTCCGTCGCCCCAGACCTCGATGAAGCCGCCATCGTCCGCCTCAGCAACCTTGCGGCAGATGGCTGCCGGCGCCTTCTCGCGTCCGCCAGTCCACGTCCCCTCGGGGCCGTAGCAGTTCTGGAACCGAGCGACCCGAACTGCCATGCCATACCGCCGTCCGTACGCGTACGCGACACGCTCGGCGAAGAGCTTTTCCCAGCCATACTCGTTGTCGGGGCGGGCCGGGTACGCTTCATCTTCACTCATCTCCGCTTCGCCGACGGCCATATCGCGGTAGACGCACACCGACGAGGAGAGGAAGTACCGCTTGATGCCGGCCTCCGCCGCGGCCTGAGGCATGTTGACGTTGATCAACGCGCTATTGCGCATGATCTCGCATTCGGCCGTGCTGATGAATCCCATGCCGCCCATCTCGGCCGCCAGCTGATAGACCTCGTCGATCGGCTGGTCATCGGCGGGCTTCACCGCCTCGCGGCATTGGTCCATGTCCCGGAGGTCGAGCAGCCTGAACTCGTCGGCCTGAGTGGGCGCGAATTCCGGCTCCTTGATGTCGATACCGCGAACCCAGTACCCGTCGCGCTTCAGGCGCTTGACGAGGTGACTGGCGATGAAGCCGCCCGCTCCGCACACGACCGCTCGTTTCATCGCGTTCCTGTCTCCAATGGGTCGAACCCCACACGCTGGGAAGCGGCGGGGCGATTCAGAAATGTATGCGTCGAGCTAGCCCGGTCGGGCGGGGCCAGTTCGCGCCTCCGGGGGGGGCAAGATGTGTGCACGGGTCAGCCCCTCGCGAGCGGCCGTTTTCTTGGGCGTCGTCGGAGCACACGGGACACACACCGTTGCGTTATCGCAACAGGCGCATGGCGACCGTAACATTCGTCGTGGTGCGGGCGTGCGCCTGGTCACACAGCAGGACTTCAGTCGCTGCCGGAGGGGGCACGGAAGTCGCCCGTTGCCCGGTTCCGCCCCTGGCTCGTCTGGCTCACACCGACGCATGACCAAGACATCCCCCCTCGTATCGATCGTCGTACCGGCCTACAACGCCGAGCGCTTCCTCGGTGAGGCCCTCGCGTCGGTGTGTGCCCAATCACACTCGGCGATCGAGGTGATTGTCTGCGACGATGCCTCGACGGATGCGACGCCCGAGATCGCACGCGGCACCGGAGACGATCGCGTGCGCTACCTCCGCAACGACCGGACGCTCGGCGGGTATGGCGCCATGAACCGCGGCGTGCGAGAGAGCCGCGGCGAGTACGTGGCCATCTTCCACGCGGATGACGTCTATGATCCGCGGATCGTGGAGCGCGAGCTGGCGTTCCTCAGTGGACACGCAGATGCCGGAGCGGTGTTCTGTCTCGATCGCTTCATCGACGAAGGGGGGCGTGACTATGCTCGATTGCGTCTGCCTCCGTCGCTCGCTGGCGTGGAGCTGTTCGACACGGCTCTGCTCACGGAGAGTCTACTGCGCCACAAGAACACGTTTCTGAGAACACCGTCGGTGATGTTTCGACGCGCCGCGTTCGACGCTGTTGGGGGATTCGATCAGGAGCGATTCGGCATCGCGGCGGATCTGGACATGTGGGCGCGTCTATCGATTGCGTGGCGCATCGGATTGGTGCACGAGTACCTCATGGGCTACCGGCACTACACGGCCCAATGGTCGAAGCAGTACGAGCGCATGCGGACGGAACCGGAGATGTTTTTCGCCGTGATGGATCGTCACCTGTCGCGGCCCGGCATCCGTGCGCTCGTGAGCGTGGACGCGCTGACATGCTATCGCGTGTGGCGCGTGCAGGACGAGGCCGAGCGCGCCGCAAACGCATACGTGCTCGGTGACCGTCAAAAAGCGGTCGCTCTGCTCAACAGCTCGTTGGTGCGCCCCCTGCTTCGATCCTCGCGACGCGTTCAGGTCGCGCGAGTGCTGGCGCTCCGCACATTGGTGCGAGCTGCAGCTGCGAGCGGGACGAACGTGAACGCGCGCCGGCTGGTTCACTTTGCACGGTTCCGCCGCTTCCCTGCGCGAGACCTCGCACCGCCGTCGACATCGGTGGCCCATTCGCTCGGCAATGGGGCCACGAATGGCGCGACGCTACCGGCGCCTAACGCCGGCCCGGGCTCGGACGCGCGACTGCAATCGTCCCAGCGACGGGCCCCGTCCATCCGGGTCTATCTCGATCCGTTCACGCGACATTTCCACGGGAACGCGCTCTTCGATCCGCGGTCGCGCTTCAATCGAGACAACGCGCTCAAGCCCTGGTTTCGTCTCAAGGAACGACTCGCCGAGCGCGGCGTGCCGATCGACACCGGTGACTACCTCACGGACGCCCGCGCGGCTGCCAATCCGCGCGGCGCGAACATCTACGTGTCGTACGGGATCCACGATGCGTATCGGTCCCTGATCGATCGCGAGGACGTGCTGCTCAACGCGTTCTACCTGTTCGAGGTTGTGGTCGTAGACCCGGCCATGTACCACGCCACTCCGGAAATCGCGCAGCACTTTCGCACCGTCTATTGCTGGACGACCTCCGAGCACCTCCGAGCGTTCGTGCCCAACATCCCCGAGGTGAGGCCGTTTCGGATTCCGATGCCGTACGACAGCGTCATCGAGCCCCATTGGAGTCGGACGGATCGCCGAGGCATCATCCTCGTGAACAGCAACAAGCGGGCGGCCCTGTTGGAGGGCGAGCTGTACACCGAGCGTCTTCGCGCACTGAAGCATTTCTCGGCGCGCGGAGAGATCGATCTCTGGGGACGACTCTGGGAGAATGGCCTCGGTGATCTGGAAGGCGAGTACGGCGATGCCGTTCGTCGTTCGCTGCGCGGGCCCGTGGACGATAAATACGAAGCGATGAGTCGCTACCGATTCGCGATCTGCTACGAGAACATGGTGCTCGACGGATGGATCACGGAAAAGCTGTTCGATTGTCTTTATGCCGGCGTCGTGCCGATCTACCTTGGCGCACCCGATATCGACACTGCCGTGGATCCGGGTTGCTTTATCGACGCGCGGCGGTTCGCGAGCTATGACGAGATGCAGCGGTATCTCGATGCGATGAGCACGGCGGATTACGAACGCCTTCGCATGGCAGGGCGGGATTACCTGTCATCCGCGAAGTTTCGTCAGTTCTCGCCAGACGCGTTTGCCGACCGCTTCATCGCTGACATCGAAGCCCACCTGAACGAGCGCGGGCTGGCGCACCTATGGGGGTAGGATCGCCGCAGGCGGTCGACTCAGCCCCTGCGTCATCGTTTCGGCCGCTCCAGGCGATCGTCGCGCTCGGGGGGATCCAGGCGCTCACGATGCTCGCGGGTCTCGCGCGCACGAAGGTATTGGCCGTCCTGCTCGGCCCCGCCGGTGTCGGCATCGCGAGCGTGGTGGACCAGGTCGTGTCGCTCGTCGCGCAGCTCGGATCGCTGAGCATCCCATTCGTCGCGCTCAAGTTTCTATCTCGTACGCGAGATGAGAGCCCGGACGAGACACGCCGCGTGTACAACGCGCTCGTTATGCTGCTCGTTCTCGCATCGGTGGCCTCGGCGGCCATTGCGACCGCGATCGCTCTAGCGTGGCCTTCGGCCTTCGGTGACGGACTTGTCCCGTATCGGTCGGCGCTGATCGTCGCGTTGATAGGCGTGCCGCCATTTGCGCTGGCCCCGCTCCTTCGCAACGCGATGGCGGCGCTCGAGCGGCATCGCGAATCAGCGCTGGCCGCGTTCTTCACGGCGGTACTGACCGTTGGTGGAGCGGCGATCGGGGTCACGTCCGGCGGGCTCGTCGGGCTGTACGTGGCCAACGCGATCGTGCTCGTGATCACGATTGTGGGAATGCAGTGGTATGTCGGCCGATCGATCGGTCTTCGGTTGTCGTCGAACACCAGCGCGTCAACGGCGGCCGTCGCGCTTCGTTCGCAACCGGGCCTGACGTCATTCGCGGGATCAATGTACGTGCTCGCGCTGACGTCCCCGCTCGCATACCTGTTCGCTCGATCCATGTTGCTCTCGACGCGCGGCGCCGTGGAGGCCGGGCTCGTCGCCGCCGCCTACGGCCTCGGGGTCTCGATACGCCTCGTGCTCAACCAGGCAAACGCCTTGTACCTGACGCCACTGGTCAACCGAAATTCGCCAAAGGGCGAACGCATCGCGGCCGTCGCGGAGTACCTGCGCATCCTCATCGTGCTCGTGGTGCTGTCGACTTTGGTGTGCGTGCTGTTTCCGGCACAATGGATTGCGCTCCTGTATTCGTCAAAGTTCGGCGGCGCCGTGTCGCTCGTCGCCGTGTTCGTGCTGGCGGAAGCGGTGCTCCTCGTTGCTGGCGTGTATCAGGCGCTGTTGATCGGGTTCGACGATATTCCCGGATTTCTCGTGTGTACGGTGGGTGGCCAGCTCCTCACGATCGCATTGACGCGATGGCTCGTCGCATCGGACGGCGGGGCGGGCGTTGGCATCGCGTTTCTGGCGGGGAATGCCGTGATCCTGATTGCGACCGCGTTGCGGCTCCTGAGCCGCCATCAGGCATCGCGTGTCGTGGCCCCGGTGGTGGTGCTGGCGGTGGCCTTGGGCGCCGCTGCGGCCGCCGGATGGTGGGCGACGCAGGCGCCGGCGCCCGCGCCAGTGTGGAGGGTAGCAGTCTACCTGGTTTCGTGCGGCGTCGCGCTCGCCTTTCTTCGCCCGGAGGAACGTCGCTGGATGATTCGGCCATGGCGGGTGCCTGTGTCGGCTCGCGCGCGATGAGTGCGGCGGGGGACTGCGTTAGGCGGTGCGCGGTCGTCGCTGCCCTATTCACGATGGGATGCCGTGACCAGGCCCCGTCCCACGCGCCGCCGCCGCGATTCTCGATCATCGACATCCACACCCACCTCGGCGGCGTCGAAACGTGGCCGGGAAAGCGGCCGAACTTCGACGAGCTAACGCGCACGATGAACGAGATGCACGTCGAGCTCGTCGTGGACTTCAAGGCGCCCGACAATTCACTCCGGAACGGCATATTCGGCGATCGCGTCTCGGAGCGGTTAGCGCTCTACCCGGATACCACCCGGTTCAAGCTGTTCGCCAACGTGCCCATCGACGACGCGAACAACGAATTCGTCGCCGACCACCGCGCTGGCTACCCGACCTGGGTCGCGGGTGTCCTCGAGGATGCCATCCGGCGAGGCGCCTCGGGACTCAAGATCAAGGATCAGGCGGGCGCCGGGAATGGAGTCGATTACTGGACTCGCGATCGCAACGGCAATCTGGTGCCGTTCGACACCTCCGCGTACGACCCGCTGTGGAACACCGCCGAGCGGCTCGGGATTCCCGTGCTCGTACACCTCGGCGGCGCCTACAAGGGCGAGCACCAGATGCCTAACGGTGGAAACCGGAATGTGCGCTGGGAGATGCTCATGCTGCAGCGCGAGCGCGTGCTTCGCAAACATCCGCATCTCCATCTGATCGCAGCCCACTGGGCAGGCGCCGCCGGGGATCGCCCCTATCTCGCCGAGCTGCTCGAGAAGTACCCGAACATGTACACCGAAGGCGGCGCCAACCAGCCGAAGGCCGAATTCGCCGAGCTCGACTCCGCAGAAGCTGACTTCTTCGTTCGCTATCAGAACCAGGTCATGTTCGGGACCGACTACATGGAGAAGACGTTCCGCTGGCTGAAGTCGTATCGCCAGCGGCTCGACATGTTCCTGCCGTTCACTGAACGATGGCCGCTGGCGGATAGCGTGATGCTGAAATACTACCACGGCAACGCGCGTCGGCTGCTCGGCCGGGCGGACGCGAACCTAACGCCGATGGCGCATCCGGGGTTCACCTCGACGCATGTCCTGGGCGACACGGTTACGCTCGACGGAAGCGCGAGCTATGGTGCACCCGGGAGTGCGCTTCGGTATCGGTGGAGGCAGATCGACGGGCCGCGAGCTCGATTGACAGGCGAAACCAGCCCAACCCCTCGGTTCGCCGCTGCTGAAGTCGGGGACTACGCGTTCGAGCTCACGGTCACGAGCGATTCGGCGACGGGCCCGGCCCGCGTTGTTCGTGTGAACGTGGTGCCGCCGAACGGCCAGTTCGTCGAGGACAGTGGCCGCGTGGTCATCGAGGCCGAGCATTTCACGAGTGCAACGGCCCGCAACGGGCAAGGTTGGACCGCAAGCCGTGAGCGTCCGGGATTCTCCGGCGACGGGTATGTCGTGGCCGGGCCTGACCGCCGCACCGCCGTGGAAGCTGGCGAGTTTCGCATGGAGGCGCCCGAGCTCCGCTACACAATCTGGGTTCAGCACCCCGGCACGTACGTGGCCTACGCGCGGGGCATGGCGCCTGACAGCGCGCGGCGCACTCTCCACTTCGGACTCGACAACGAAGAAGTCCGCCTCGCGGATCGCGTGGGTCAGCTCCCTGTTGGACGATGGGGCTGGGCGCGTGACGCCTTCGAGTGGGATGCGCAGTTCCAGATGACCGACACCACCCTCGCGGTGCTCAACATCGTGGATCCCGGACCACACGTGCTGAACGTCTGGATGCACCACGACGGCGTCATGCTCGACCGCATCATGCTCGTGCGGGCCGCGTTCGCCGAGGTGTCGAAGCCGTTGTTCGACCCCGGCAACGGCGTCGGACCGGCCGAGAGTCCAAGACGAAACGAACCGCGTTAGGCTGACTGGCCCGGCGTCAGTACTGCGCCAGGTTTCCCACGCGCCGTGCGTACCCGAGCGCCGCTCTGAACGCAACAGCGCTCGCCGCGAGCGTGACAATGGTGAATCCGAGCAGGATCGAGACTTCGCGCCACACGGCTACGAGCGATCGCCCCTCCAGCAGCACAGTCCGCAGTGCCTTGAGCCCGTACGTCAGTGGCAGGAAGGCGGAAATCGATTCGACCCAACCCGGGATGACCGTGGTGGGGTAATACACGCCGCCGAGGAACGTCGACGCGAGCATCACGATCTGTGGCAGTGGCCCCCGCGTCCGAAAAGCGATCACCATCGCGGCAACGACGATCGCAATGGGGAAGTGGGCGAGAATCACGAGCGCGATGATAGGGATGCTTGCCCCGAGCTGCAGCCAGGCTACGTGGGCACCGAACAGTCCGGCGGCCACCAGCATAACGAACCCGCGCAACAGCGAGAGCAGCACCTCATAGCCCGAGAGACCAGCGAGGATCGCCGAGATCGAGGTGGGCGTGGCGAGCAAGGCCTCGAGCGTTCCCGTCGACGTTGCTGTCTGCAACCCGCTAGGAAGCGCGTTAACCGCTGATGCAACGACGTTCAACGCGATCAGGCCGACGACCAGGAACGCAAAGTACTGATCGCCCTGGCCCTTGATCACGTTCGCCATCGTATTCTGGAGCGCGCCACTGATGAAGAAGATCGGCACGACGCTCAGTATCAGCGACCCGAACGAGAACATGAAGCTCAGCTTGTAGCTCGTGGCGGCAAGCCAGTTCGAGCGAACGAGCGCCCAGGCTTTATGCATTGGCATGGCGTGCGAGCACGCGCTCGAGAAGGTCCGCGAGGGAAAGCTTCACCGGCTCACAGCGCGCGACGCTCACCCCGCGAAGGGCGAGAAACGCAATCGCTTCCGCGGCACCGTCCAACCCTCCACGCAGGTCACACTCGATCCGTGACCATCCATCGACGTCCTCCATCACCTTGACCTCACGCACAACCCCGCGGGCCGAGAGTGTCGCGATCGCCGATTGGTCGGCAGGACGAATCCAGATGGCGAAGCGGTCCTCCCCCACCTCCCGCGCGAGCTCGGGCGTCGCCCCCGTGGCAACCAGTCGGCCGCGATGCAGCACGCCGACTCGGTCGCAGAGCTCGAACGCCTCTTCCGCGTTATGCGTCGCGAGCAGGACGGTGCAACCTTGCGCCAATGCCACGTCCGCGCGAAGGAACTGACGAAACGACCGGGCCGAGATCGGGTCGAGGCTTCGCGTCGGCTCATCGAGCAGCAGAACGCTCGGGCGAGCGAGTAGCGTACGCGCCACCAGCAGTCGCTGCTTCATGCCTGACGAGTACCCGCTGACGAGACGGTCCGCGGCATCGACGAGGTTCACGAGCGCGAGCAGCTCCTCAATGCGCCGTGTTGCTTGCGCGCCGCGGAGCCCGTGAAGCGCGGCGAAGAGGCGCATGTTCTCGCGGCCAGACAGGCGCCAATGGAGGCTCCGCTCGTCGGCGATGACTGGTGCGAGCACCTCGCGCACGCGACTCGGCGCCTTCAGCACATCGTGGCCACCGACGATGGCCGAACCCGAGTCCGGAGTGACGAGCGTCGCGAGAATCTTGAACAGCGTCGTCTTCCCCGCCCCGTTTTCTCCGAGCAAGCCGAAAAACTCGCCGGCGCGCACCTCACACGACACGTCGGACAGGGCCCGCACTGACTCGGGCGCCCGGCCACTGAACATGGCGCGCCAGCCACGCTGCTTGGGGAACGACTTCGTGAGCCCGCGCAGCACGACCGCAGGGCTGCTCGAGACGCCAGAGTTCACGAACGCGATGGCACCGGTCGACGCGATGGTTGACTGGTCGATCACGATGCGGCGTCGGAGGTTCGCGCTGCCGAGTGCCATGTCCGTATCTGCTCCACGACATCGGGCAACCGAGTGAAGTCCCGCGCGACGTGCAGCCGGTACACCGGGACGGTGCGAACGATATCGCTGGCGCGGAGGAAGATCTGCATGGAGTCCGATCCGCTGATCGCCGTTCCGGCGCGCTGATGCCGGAGCAGCGTTCCCACGGCATCCGTGCCTCGCACCCGAACGCGCTCCGCGGGCGACACGTTAGGCCCGGCCGGAACCGGTGTCAGCTCGTAGATCGCCGACACCGGCAGGCGGTGCATCTCGACCTGTTCTTGAGGCAGCTCGTTCACGTGATACTTGTTCGTTACGGGGTGCGTCTGTCCCCTCGCGAAACGAAGGTGCGACGCGGAGTCATGGAGAAGACGCACGGCGGGCATCGAGGGCCACGCCATGACGGGCGCGTGGGGGTTGACCGGCAACATGTCGTCGGTGATCAGCGTGCCTCCCGCGGCACACAAGGCGGTCGCCAGCGTCGACTTGCCGGAGCCCTTGTTCGCGAGAAACCCGATGGCCGAGCCATCCACACCCACGGCACTTCCGTGCAGACAGAGCAGACCCTGCAGATGCAGGGCGACCGAAAATACGCCGCCTAACAGGTCGGCACGAACAAGCGCCATGGCGGACGCAGTCCCCGGCGTCCAGGCGATGACGCGCCCTCGCTGCGTGATATCGAAGGTACCGGTGTCGTCGAAATCGAGCCGGAATCCGTCACTGAGCTTGCTGCACCGCACGCGGATGGTCGCGTCGACGCGATCGTCACCGAGATAGACGCCGCCTGTAGGCGGTTCTACGGCCCGTTCAAAGAACCAATCGGGTGTGACACTATCGATCGGCGGAAGCTCGGGAAGCGGGATCTCCGAGCGGAGACAGCCACCGAAGATGGCGTAGTCTCGGACGGAGGAGACGTTTGGGACGGCCACGATTTGTGAAGAGGCCCTGCAGGGGTACAAAGCGCCGACGGGGGAGGCTTTCGCCTCCCCCGTCGGCAGAGCGTTAGCCGTTACGAGTACCGGTGATACGGGTTCGTGGCGTCGGCCTGTGAGACCATGCCGCCGGCGAGAGTAACCTCGCGGAACGTGCCCAAACGCTCCAGCTTCGGTGCCTGGTACATCCAACCCTCCCTTGAGAGGTGGTTTTCCGGGAATTCCCGGCAAATTACGGCCGGCATGGCCGTAGCTGCAAGCCTGCGGCGGTGCCGGACGTGGAAATCGTCACGTCGGGCATACCTCACTGCACAAACCCTACCGCTGGCACTTTGATCTCGTTGGCGTGCGCCGCGCTCGATGCGACCGACGTCACATCACGGGCGCGGAGCCACATTTCGGTCAGAAAGGCAACGAACAGATATGCACCGCCACCCCCGCCGCCACTTTTGTATTCACGCCACGCGTGTTGCAGCGCCGCACCATCAACGATGCCCCGATCGGCCAGGATCGAGTGCGAGAACGCGTCGGTAACCACGCCGTCCGGGTCACCGCGGAACGACCGCGCGAAGTACCCGGTGAGCACGCCTGTTTTCGCCCCGCGGGGCGCGAGCACGCTGGCAGGCAGGAGTGCGTGCGCCGATTGGCGCAGCAGGTGCTTCACGGCGCCGGCGGAGGCACGCTCACGGCGCGGTCGCCGAAGCGCGAACCGCACGATGCGCTGATCGAGGAGCGGCGCGCGGAGCTCGACGCCCTGCTCGAGCGCCATCGCGGAGAACCCGGTGAGCACGCGCGGAATCGTTGGATTCCCCAACGATCGACGGGTCTCCGCCGACGCGTGTCCGCCCACCTCCAGCTCCGCCTCCGCCTCCGCCTGCCGCTCGACGAGGGAGTGCCGTGCCACGAAGCCCGCGTCCAGCCACGTCGGTAACGCGATGCTCGGAGTCGTCCGGCCCCTCGCCCGCCGCACGTGCGCGGCCAGCTCGGGGCGAGCTACCCTGTGCCACAGCTCGCGTACCCCCGAGCCGTCGAACGCGCGCCATTCGCGACGCAGCTCGCGCCACCGACCGTTGCTGAACAGATCACGGAGAAACACCGTCGAGACGGCGAACAACTGATCGCCCCCATCGCCGTAGAGCGCAACCCGCGAGCCCTGCCGGGCAGTCGCGCCTAACAAGGTACGAAGCCAATTCTCGAACGCGTGCTGGAACGGAATGTCAGCGCGGGCGGCGTGCTCGCGGGCGTTGGCCAGCATCGGAATGTCGTCGATCGACACCCACGTTGGACGCGTGGACCAGAACGCCGTGATCTCCTCGATCAGCTCATCTTCTCGTCCCGGGTCCCCGGGAGGATAGCTGACCGATACGGGCGAGAGTCGACGGAACCCGCGGCGCTCCAGCGCGTCGTTCCCGACGCCAAACATCACTGGCGAGTCATAGCCGCCGCTCAGCCAGATCGTGGTCGGACCGGAGACCGCCCGCCGCTCGACGATCGCGTTACCGAGCAGATCGCGAAGCTCTTCACTCGCGGCGTCGAACGACTCGGTCGAGTCGGTGTCCTCCACCACGAGGGTCCAGTGTTTAGCGACGCGCACCTCACCCGAGCCATCTCGGACGAGCGTGTGGGCAGCCGGGAGCGCGCGCACGGCGACATAGGGCGTGCGCTCGTGGCCCGCCAGGCTGTACCCGACGATCTCTGCGAGCGCCGCGTCATCGAGCTCCCGGGAACACGCGGGGTGCGCGACAATCGCGCTCACCTGGGAAGACACGATCAGACCCGCGCCGATCTCTGCGTAGTACAGAGGGCGTCGACCCATGAAGTCGCGAGCCGCGAACGTCCGATGCCGGGCGTGGTCGCGAACGACGAAGGCATAGTCGCCCTCGAGGTGCCGCGTACAATCCGCGCCCCACGTCCGATAGGCCGCGGCGATGAGATGCGCTGGCGTCCGACCAGCGGGTTTGACATTGGCACCGCCGAGCGCACGCATCAGGTCTTCGCGATAGTAGAGCGTCGCGTCAGCGGCAACGGTGAGGTCACCGTCCTGAACGATGAGCCCGGGGCCGGAGAATTCATCCGCCAGCTCCCAGTCGAACCGGGCGACCGCCATCACCGACTCGTTGTTGCGCCACACCGCGTAGCGATCGCCGCGCGAGGCCAGCATGGCCATCGGTCGCACGAGGCCCGGCTCCGCGAGGAGGCGTCGCGAGGGGTCGATCACGGCAAAGAAACCACTCATGGATGCTGGGTGGTATCGAGCGCGGGACGCGAAACGTCTGACTTCATCTCGAGAGCGATGGGCGAACCTACAGGGGACTGCGAACTGGACCGTGCACGGCCAGTTGCAGCGTATATGCCGCGCCGCATCCCCCGACACGGGACGCCGTGACTGTTTAACTCGTCGTGAGACCGCGGCTTACGGTGCCGGCTAGGCTCCGGCTACGCTAAACGGTGGTCAGGCGGCGCGCGAGAGTGGCGTGTCGTCGACACAACCGTGGACGCGGCGCCATACGGCGAGGGCTGCGATGAAAACGCGAGTGGGAGAAGCGCCGATTGCGTGCGCCTCCACCGGGAACGCCTGGAAACGCTAGCCGCCTGAGCGGAGGAGCGCGCGAATGTAACCCGGCGAAGCCAGAAGCCGGCGTACTCGCTCTCGCCTCGGCAGTAGGTGAACCGGGGCTGGCTCCTTGGGCGGTACGACGAAGTCCGGCTCTTCGTCCCATGGCCTCACGTCGCCATGACCGCTCCACGAGGGCATCACCGCGAGCTCCCACAGTGCGTGCTCGAGCGCGATGGACGGGCACGCACCGTCCAGCGGAAAGAGATTCCGCATGAAGTGCCGCTCGACGGCACGCAGAACGTACGCGCTCCGCGGCGGCTGCAGCTGCCTCATGACTTCCGCCGGCACCGCAACCCCGGCGGCCATGTCAGCGATGCGCAGCGTCCAATAGCACGACGTCCCACCGCGCGCCGCGCGCGCGACTTCACTGAAGGCCGTCCAGTCGACCGCCGGGTGGCGCGAGAGCAGATCGATGTCACGGACCGTCCGCCAAACCCCGAAGCGGCCCTGGTGCGACCAGAGGAAATGCAGGCAGGCGTGCAGGAGTGAGTGTATCGGACTGGGAACGAACACGTTCGGAAACGCGGCGCCTAACGGGCGGGCACCCGCCCACAGATCGGTCACGTCGAAGGCGAACGGCTGGCGCTCGGGGAATAGCGCCGTGTGAACCTCGAGCTGCAGGTCGGGC
>Ga0207701_10000020_pt1 | contig 118294 bp, 120 predicted proteins | sample KBSSwiSSwithPhiX_FD_184294 | JGI IMG/M metagenome (GOLD analysis project Ga0207701, IMG submission 184294) | Switchgrass rhizosphere bulk soil microbial communities from Kellogg Biological Station, Michigan, USA, with PhiX - S5 (SPAdes) (version 2) | ecosystem: Environmental > Terrestrial >...
GAACTCGCGTACGCACCGAGAGCGTAGGGCCGGCCGTTTTGGACGGCTCCCTGTTGCTCCGGTGTGAACCGTAGTGTAGCGCCTTGCTCTTGAACTTGCTGCGCGGACAGTACGTTATATCCCTGTTGGCATCTGTCGGCAATTTCGCCATAGGTCCAGGGCGCATGTGCGCCTAAATCCAGGGATTCGTCGCTTGCTTCTCTGATACGTCCTTTCCAATAGTGGTAGTGAGTTTGGAGCTGGGCTTGTATATAGGGTCGCGAATAGGTTTCTATTGGTGCAAATTGTCGAGGTGAAGGCCTTTTACGGCGCTGAAATGACTTGTCTTTTTCTGAACTCATAGTGACGAATTTTACCACAGGTGTATTAAAGAAGCATAAAATAAAATCCGGTACGATCTTATACTTTTTTGCTAGAATGGGTCAGTTATTTGATTTTGACCAGTTCGATGTCGAATACCAGATCAGAGTTTGGCGGAATGTTCGGAGAGGGCGATTGCATACCATAAGCCAGGGCTGCGGGGATGATAAGCCGCCGAATACCGCCAACCCGCATGCCAGGCACGCCTTGTGTCCAGCCAGGAATCACTTGGTCGAGTCCAAAGGTGATCGGCTGCCCAAAATCGTGTGAACTTTGAAAAATAATGCCGTTTTTAGCTAACGCTCCTGTGTAATGTGCGTTAATGGTGGCGCCTTGCGGTACGATATCGCCCGCGCCGGGTTGCACATCTACAATCTGCAGCTCTGTAACTGTTTCGAGCGGCGTGAAGTTTTTTAATTTTGTGCCTTGTAGCAAGGGTGTGTTGTCTTTTGAATGCATATCACCAGTTTACTACAGGGTGCCAAAAATCATGAACATTTGTACCGAGAGTCGTGATATGATTTTTGGTAGTATCAGTGAGGCAGCACCGGGTGAGCCGGCAGAAATGAGGAGTGATGATTATATATTATACCGATGGCAGTGCGAGCCCTAACCCCGGTCCCGGCGGTTTTGCCGTGGTAAGCGATGGCAAACCGGTATTTCTCGGAACCGAACCAGATGGGCACGAAACTACCAATATTCGTATGGAAGGTTTTGCAATTATTGCCGCACTCAAAGATGCGGCTGGCGAGCCGTGCGAAATTCATACCGACAGCGAATTCTGGATAAACGTTATCACCAAATGGTCACTGGCATGGGAAAAAAATGGTTGGAAAAAGAAGGGTGGGGAAATCAAAAACCTCGACATCGTACGGCAGGTCTGCCCGCTGTACCGCAATTCGTCTGCCAAACTTGTGTGGGTGCGCGGCCACAACAATGATGAAGGCAACGAGCTCGCCGACCATTGGGCAAACGAAGCGCGGAAGAAATTTCTCAAGAGTAAGGCGCGCTAGGATATGCTCAGTGAAAAAATTTTATGGATCGTACCGATACTGTCGTTTATTGGTAGTGCACGATACATTTACGACGTAGCACGCGGCAAAGCCAAACCAATCGCATCACGTGGTTGTTATGGGCACTGGCGCCGCTTATTGCATTCGCTGCTGAAATCAAACAAGGTGTTGGCCTGCAATCGATCGTGACGTTTACATCGGGTTTCAGCCCGCTAGTTATTTTGATCGTTTCATTCTTGCACAAAAAATCCGTTTGGCAAATCACTAGATTTGACATCATTTGCGTCGTATTATCGTTCCTTGGCCTCATATTGTGGCTTATGACCCGACACGGCTATTTAGCATTTTTGCCGACTGCTTGGCGGGCGTGCCGACACTCATAAAATCGTACGAAGATCCTTCTTCGGAAAGTCCTCTGGTGTTCATGTTCGGTGGCATTAGCGCTATTTTAACACTGCTTACTATCGACCACTGGACGTTTGCAGCGTATGGCTTCCCAGTATATTTATTGCTCATATGCGCAGCGCTCGTATTTTTGATACTTACTAAAATCGGCGAGCAGCGCGGCATCAAAAAATCTGATCTACCCTTTAGCGAGACGGAATTGTAAGTTTGCTATCATGAACGCATGAAGCACATCCGAGTGCACGATTCGAAATAAAACTACACTTACACGCTCACCGAACCGAAGGGCGAGCACTTTGCGCCGGATTTCAAACCCGAACTTACTCCTCCACAGATGCTAGAGCTCGGTGTTTTTGATAGCCGGAAAATCAAGCAGGCTAGTGTATTATAAAGGCATGCAACCTGAAAAATCATCCGACAAACCGCGCGTCTATGCATTTATCGATAGCCAAAATTTGAACCTCGGCGTTCAAAAATCCGGCTGGAAAATGGATTGGCGCAAATTCCGCCGCTTTCTGGCCGACCAATATGGCGTTAGCAAAGCCTACATGTTCATCGGTTATATTCCGGAATTTGAATCGCTGTATGAACAAATGCACGATGCCGGTTTTGCGGTCGTACTCAAACCGACATTCGATATGACACGTCCAAGGCCGGAGCTCATTGAAACAACAAACAACGAACTTGAATACGCTACGAATCGTCCCGGCGAACCGGAGGAGAAAAAGCCGGTAAAAGGCAACATAGACGCCGAGCTCGTGCTCTGGGCTATGAAAGAAATGAGTAATTACGACAAGGCAATTATTGTGTCGGGGGACGGTGATTTTTATTGCCTGGTAGAGTATTTAGAGCAGAAGCATCGGTTGTTGTACCTCTTGGCGCCAAGCGATCATTACTCAAGCTTATATAATGTATACGAAAAATATATTGTTCGGCTTGATCAATATCGGCGCATTTTGGCGTATCATGACCGACGGGGCCGCGGTAAGAATCCATCCCAAAACGATCGCAGCGCCGGAAGCTAATTTTACAGCAGCATTCCAGGCAATTTTTCGATAGAATAACAGCAGATTATTAAAACGACGCCGCTACAGGTAGTGAGCGGATATGAAAGTTAGTAAAAGTTAGTATGGACCAAAACGAGGGTACAACACCAGCTTCCGCCGAAGCTGAAGATAATATTGAGCAAACGGCGCCAGATGCGAAGGCAGAAGCGGCGCAGCCAGAAACATCAAAAGCAAAAGAGCAGGAAGCGCTGCCAGCGGATGTCTTGCAACCAATGCCCGGCGCCGATGAAACTTATACCGAAACCGATATTTTTGCGTGGGCAAACAACCTGGTGCAGTACAAAGACGAACTCTCGATAGAACTTTTTTTGTTCAATAAAAACTATATTTTATACCGTACCAATCGCGCCGGCGATCTTAATAAACAGATGGAACCACTCTTTATTGACGAAATTTTAGAGTATGTGCTGGAAGGCGCGGACATGGGTTTGATCGTTCGCGGCTTTGAAGAAGCCGAGGCCGAGGAGCATGTCTTGCAGCGAACGCGTGTGAAGAACGTTGATAAGTTAGTCGAGGTTTTAAACTGGCTCAAAACCCAAGAGCACGAAATCGAGCTTTTCAACGAAGAAGAACACGATATTAAGCGTATTAAAGGCGTGGTAGCACGCGTTAAGCATCGCGACATCAAGCGACCATTCTATATTGTAAAGGCATTACCGCAGTCGCAAGTTATGAAGGGCAAAACAGGGTGGATGATCCGTGACAACAAATTTGTCGCGTTTGATGCCGATGCGGCTCTACGCATTCCCGCAGAGAACCACCTGCTGGTTGTGGATCAGGATCTGTTTGTGTTCAACCAGGGCAAACTCAAGGCCCTCTTTGGGTATGACGCGAAAGAGGCAAGCATTGCCGAAAAGAAGGTTCGCGAAATCGAGGAGAACTTTAAACTGAGCTTTGCCGAAGGCCTCACCATGCAATCGCTGGTAAAAGGCAAACGCGCTACAATCAAAAAGTTGCAAAAAATTGAACCGACACTGGTGAAGCAAGATGATTTGGTGGATCATGCCGAAGAACTCGGCCTAGACTTGATGCTTGACGACAACGGCGCAATCATCATTATGGATGATGGCGATCTGACGAAGTTTGTAAATTTGCTCAATGATGACTACATTGAATCGCCGCTCACCGGACTGAGATATGAAATCAAAAGCAAGCGGCTTTTGAAACCGCCAAGTGATGACGAATTACTGAAAACGGTCTCGTAATCTCGTAAAATACATCCGAAATTTGACAGCGGGGCGTATAATTCGGAACTAGAAGGTTGCAACATCAGTGAGTTTCGAAAACGCCAACGAGAATGCCGGTACGCAGGCGCATATCGCTGCCTGGCGTGAAGCTCATTACTCTGATGCGGGCGTTCAAAACTACGAACAAGAAGTAACGACACCACTCATCAAAGATCTGGATGATCTCATGGAAGATCCCCTATGGGATCAACAGGTTACTTATCGGCCGGATTTTGTTCGGACGATTTGTTCGGCTTCTGCGATAGAAATTTTGGGCGAGCGTATGGGGGCGTTCCTTAAAACGAATATTTCATTACGGCACGAGCGGTATTGGAATCCAAGCAATGCATTTAACGAGTCGTATTTATTGCAGATCGGCGCATCTGACAACCATAGTGCGCATGGTCATGAAGTGTACACGACTTGGCTGGCCATCAGGCGATACGCACGCTACGATTCTTTTTCTTTGTTGTCTTCGACTGCGCTCCGATGGGCGGTTGTGGGCAGTGAAGGCAGGGTAAAAGTGGAAGACGCGGCAGATTGGACGGGCGTGGTGAATTACGATCTCGAACAGATCAGCGCAGATCTCAATGCCTTCGGACATTTGTTACGGTCAAACGTCAGCCGAATGTACCGTGATATATATGGTACCGGCGAGGGACGGCAAAGCTAGAACGGCAGGCCGAAGTTTTCGCGTATTAGCATGGTCTCGATCTTCTCACAAATACGAAAACGGCCCGCCGCCTTGTGCCACATAAACAGTTCGGCCAAAGCGGTTTTTTGAGTTGGGAAACCGGCGCCGGAATCGCGCAAAAAGAACGAATTATCACCTGTAATGAAATCGAGGAAATCACTGAGCTTACCGGTATTGAGCGTTTGCACGCGGTGTGCAAGTTGGGTGAGCGTTTTGTATTGTTTTTGCATTTCGCGGCTGGGCTCGATGGGCTGTGCAAGTTGCAGAGCATGCTGGAATGTGCCGGCGACTTGCAAGAACTCAGTGCTGTAATCCAATAAAATGTCGATAGTGTCGTCGAGTACGCTCGGTTTTGTGGTGGCTTCGTTCGCGATTTTTGCGATGGTGATATGAAGCGGCTCAAGAAAGTCGACCACCGCTTGCCAGCGCACGTGGACTTGTTCGTTGAGCATTGCTTTTGGTTTGAGCTCGTGCGCCAATTCAGTAGTGGCATCGGCGTAATCGACGATGAGACTTTGTGGTGCAAGTTGCAAAATGGTTTGCCTGAGCAGCGCCGTAGGAACGGCGGTAGTGAGATATAAACTAAAACAGCGCGGCGGTAGTTGATGTAAATCGGTATCGCCAACAAAAAATACATCGGCGTCGGGGCGTTCTTCGGGTGCTTTTGCTACAAATGCCAAGTTGTGCATGCGTGTCACCGCATAGGTGAGGTGCAGAATTTTTTGCGCGTTCACAGTGCTGGCCCGTTCGCGTTGTAAGCCGCGAGCCAGCTTGAACCACTGCTTTCGAACCACCGCCAATAATTTGAGCGGCTCGTCGGTAACAACCACGGCGCTGCCTAAATGTTGCCGTGCCCGTAAATGCTTTGCAAGCTCGGCCGCAAGCCCATCATTTGTTGTCCGGCGCGCCGGCCGAACTTCTAGAAATTGCGTCAATGGTTTGTTTTGAAGGTCCATATCGTTTATAGCATATGGTGCTGGTTAAAACTGAAGTGGCTCACCCGGGTAAGGATGAGATGGTCGCGGAGCGGAATACCCAGTAATTGCCCGGCAGCGCTGAGCTGCTGGGTGAGGATGACATCTTTCTCACTCGGTTCGGCATCGTTCGAGGTGTGGTTGTGCGCGATAATGATGCTCGCTGCACGATCTACGATCGGATCGGCGAATACTTCACGCGGATGGGCGAGTACCGCCTCAAGTGTGCCAATAGTCACGGTGCGCTGGGCAAGCAGGCGTTGGCCGCCATCGAGTGACAAACAGACAAAATGCTCCTGCGATTTGTTGCGTAGATCTGCAAGCCGCCCCAAAATTTCCTCTTGCGTACGAATGGGAAGGGCATCGCGTACCAAATGGCGCCGGGCGATTTCAAAACTGGCAAGGAGCTTACAAGCCTGAGCAACGCTTACGCCATGAACACCCACGAGCGTTTCGAAGGTGAGCTGTGTCGGCTCAAGCCGCAATATTCTTTGCAGTTGCCGGGCGATCGAACCAACGTCGGCGTGCCCGTTACCGCTGCCAATGATAACTTCGAGCAATTCAAAGTCCGACAGCGCCTGCACGCCTTTACGCTGCATTTTTTCGCGGGGTCGATCCGCCACTGGTATGTCTGAAATACGTCTATGTGCCATTTCAGCCGGGAGAGTACCATACTTTGCCCGGCATGGGTATATAGAATTTTGGATTCCGCCGAAAAAAGTTTTTTGACAGGTGTAATAGCTGTTATAATTTGTTGCAAATGACCGAGCAAATTGCGCACAATCGTAACGAGCCGACCGACTTTACGGAAGTGCTTTTCAATCGTTTGCGCGATTTTTCGCTTCACCAAAACGTCGAATTCGGTACGACACAAACCGAGCTTGTCTATCCTGGCGCTATGGTTGGCACGCTCGAAGATAACACGACTAACTTTTATGACCTTACGGCGCGAGCCTGCGATGGCTCGACAAATCGACTACTAACCATGGGTGACTTGGGTTTGTCGTTTGACCTTTCGCATTACACCACGACGCATTTAGCGCCCGAAGAAACCATCGACTATTTCGCCGAAAATATTCCCGGCGGAGTGGGCCGGCTGTGGCTGCTTCCACAAGAATTATTACAGCGTATGAGAAGTGCCGATGAGGCACTTCTTTGTATTTCGGCCCGCTACAGCGTTAATACTTTTTATCCTGATGTGCAGCAGGCGCATGCTTTACAGCTCAAAACGCATGTGGACGGACAAGAATCGGTGATTATTGAAGATCAAATGCAGGGCCCTCCAAAACAGCATGGCATAACGCACCTGTTGCATCGACAACGGTTGCGGGGGTCTCGTGAGCTGCGTGAAATGCAACGCCGCCACATGCAGCAGCACATCTTACACATTCTCGAGCAACTAGGGTGGGTAGATAATCTCGATTTTCCGGACGCATAGGCTTTTTGTGAGGCATTGCCTGCTATACTAGGCGAGTGGAACAGGGACTTGCGTTAGAAATCATGCTTTCAGGGGAGAACGTTTTGCTGACCGGTGCTGCCGGCGCAGGCAAAACGTATGTACTCAATCAGTTTATTCAAGCCGCCCGCGATGAGGGCAAAAAAGTCACGGTAACTGCGACTACCGGGCTTGCGGCAACACATTTGGGTGGCACGACTATTCATGCCTGGAGCGGCATTGGGGTGCTCAACGTCTTGCCGCCGCGCTATCATGAAAGTCTCAGCAAGGCGCGCCGCGAAACCATCGAAAAAACCGATGTACTGGTGATTGACGAAATTTCCATGCTACACGATTTTCGCCTCGATATGGTAGACGAAATTTTGCGCAAAGTTCGTGGTGACGATCGTCCGTTTGGCGGCATTCAAGTTATCTTATGTGGTGATTTTTTTCAATTGCCACCGATCAATCGTGATGATGCACCGCAAGGGGGGTTCGTAGTCACCGCACAGGTGTGGGAAGCGCTTAATCCGGTCATTTGTTATCTTGATGAACAGCACCGTCAAGACGACGATGCGTTTCTTGAAATTTTGAACGCCTTACGGAGCGGTGATATTCGACGGCGTCACGCTGAACAACTTTTAGCTCGCGTGAAAGCCGACCTGACTGACGGGCAAGTGGTAACCGAACTCCATACCCGAAACATCGACGTAGACGCGGTAAATGCCACGCATCTCTTGGCACTCGGCGGCGACAATTATGTATACGAAATGGAAACAACAGGCAAGGAAAATTATGTGGCTTCGCTCAAACGTTCGTGCTTGGCGGTCGAAGAACTAGTGCTCAAAGAAGGCGCTTTGGTGATGTGCATTAGGAATAGTCAGGATAAAAGCTATGTAAATGGCTCGCTCGGCACGGTTATTGGATTTGAAGAAGGCACTGATTATCCGCGGGTTCGCTTACGTAACGGTCGCGAGCTTACCATTCGACCCGAAACATGGGAGCTCCGCGACGGCGATAAAAAGCGAGCCAGCATTACGCAGCTACCACTCCGATTAGCATGGGCAATCACGGTGCATAAAAGTCAGGGTATGACGCTCGATGCTGCGCGCATCGACTTACGAAAAGCATTTGTAGAAGGTATGGGATATGTTGCTCTGTCACGCTTAAAACGGCTGGATACGCTCAGCTTGCTGGGGATTAACAATATGGCGCTCAAGGTAAGTAGTGATGCGCTTGAAATCGAAAAAGGCCTTCGGGCGCAATCGGCTGCAGCTGCTGAAAAATTTGCGCCACTCCTTAAAAAAGCAACCGAGCGTAAAGCCAAACCTGCTAAAAAATCAAAGAAAACTGGCTCGACAGCCTGGGCGGAAAAGCTCGAAAAAATGCGCGAGACCTATCCAAACGCATATCGCCCATGGTCCAAAGCCGACGACGATCGACTACAAAAATTGTTCAAGAAAAAGACAAATTTACAGGAGTTAAGTGAAACATTTGGTCGGCATCCTGGTTCGATAAAGAAGCGACTCGAGAAGCATTACGGCGAAGACGTCGAGATCAAGTAAGGGCTTTATTTGATGGTGCCGTACTCGGCGACAGATGTTTCGGTGTAGCCGGCTTTTCCCGGTACCAATAGCTCGTGGTCGATTTGTTTACAATCTTCCAAAACTCCAGCTGGCGGCACACGGTTCGGATCGGTGGCGAAAGAGTACTCAGTGACCTTTGCGAGCACTTCTTGTCGCTTTGGACCGAGAGGTTCTTCCTGGAACAAATTATTCACGGCCGCGAGGGAGCAATAACCGAGTGCCATACCAAAGTCGCCGGAGCCAATTGTTTCGCCAATCTTTTTAGCGGCATTATCGATCGCCGTTATCGTAACTGGCTTAGGAAGTCTCGGTCTGCTGAGATCGCTGGCGTTAAAGGTACCGCCATGCATAGCGTGATCAGTCTGAACCGCTACTTCTGCCGCAAAGGGGAGGCGACTTGAACTGTGAGATTCTGCCGCACCCCACGCGATAACTCCTACGGCTAGAACAGCTCCGGCCTTATATCTTAAAGGTACTTTTTCTAGGAAACTCATAACACTCTTTCTCGCACAAATGCTACTTACTGTGGCTGCGTATTATAGGACTGTGCCACATATTTTACAAGCATCAAAAAAAATTGCTTAGGTATCACCAGAGATTAAAGCTACTGGAACATGATATTGACAAAACATAACCTTTTTGTTATTGTATAAAAAGTGTCATGAAAACAAATACTAAAACAAGATCTCATTATAATTTCCATCACCGCAGTCTGCTGTATTTCTCGATCGGCATGCTGCTATTTTGTGTTATGAAGTTCGATAGCCACGTCTTCTCTGTATTTAAACAGGCTTATAACCACGGCTTTGTCATTGCCTCTACCTTTGTACGCGAAGGGGAGATGATGCGCCAGCATATTGATGTGGGGACCATGCGCGCCCCGACCATCTCCGGTGTGTAATGTGAAATAATTCATAGTGTTTATCCACAAGCGCGCAACGCTACATGTTGTGGAAAGCTCGATTCTATCTGATAAACTGTGGATAACTGGTGTAGGAAACACCACTCTTTTCCAAAAAATATGCTTGTATGTGGGTAATGGTGGGTAGTATAGTCATGGCAGTGGGTAATCGTGGGTAGCCCGCCAGCCAATAAGGCTAAAAAGGTCTACTCAGCAAAAAATAAAAACCACTAGCAAATTAAATTACACCAAATGGCCACGGTAGATTACTTCCAACGAAAACTCGATGAGAAGCGCAGGTTAACCATACCGGCTGAACTTCGAGCCGAGTTTGCGAGCGGGGTAATCATCACGCGCGGTTTCCAAGAGTATCTGCATGTATATCCCAAAGCAGTTTGGGATGAGCAGGTCGAACCGTTGCTTCAGGGAAATATCCTGGACGAAAAGACGGCGGACCTGAACGTGCAGTTTCGAATGGGTAAGACCGAAGGTACGACCGACGAAAAACAGGGACGTATCACGATCGAGCAGCATTTATTGGACTACGCGGGAATCGACAAAGAAGTCGTGGCGGTGCGCGTCGGGAAGTATTGGCGGCTTATGAAAAGCTAGCCGATGCTAATCATTCGCAGAGCACCTTAACAATTTAACGAATAGCAACCAACCATACGACTCGAGGTTAGCTATTCGGCAGTCAACAAGTGGAACATAAGGCACCACTCTAAAAACCTCGCACTTTTCTTGGAAACACCTCCCAAAACTCCACCTCACACATAAGTCTCTCAAACTTCGACTGTGTAAGAAGTAAGAAGTTACAGGGTTTTTTAAATCCTCTCTTAACAGATCTTCTTTACATACGACTTACACGGTCACCACAAAAACAAAAACTACACAAAAAAACAAAAAGTTGGCTGCTGAATAGGTGACCTTGCAAAAACAAAAACACCTGCGTACTCTTATAAAGAAGTATGCAAAACAAAAAGCAAGATATGCACCAAGACGACCAAAATCATTTACACACACCGGTATTGCTCACTCATGTGCTGCAGTATCTCGATCCAAAGGAGGGGGAATCATACCTCGACCTGACGGGTGGATACGGCGGACATGCTGCGGCAGTGCTTGCGTGTACCAAACAACCGACCAAAGCAGTACTCGTTGACCGCGATGAGATGGCGATAGCCGAACTCACCAAGCGATTCGAGGGTAAGCCCGAACTCAAACATCAGGATTTCCTGAGCGCGAGCCAAGACTTACAAAAAGCAGGGAAGCAGTTTGATCTGATTTTGGCAGACCTGGGGCTGTCATCACCGCACCTTAACGAAGCGAGTCGTGGTTTTGCCATCAATCAAGATGGGCCGCTCGATATGCGCATGGACCGTTCGCAGTCGCTGACCGCGGAGCAGGTAGTTAATACTTACTCCAAGCAAGCACTTACGAATATCCTCAAACGCTATGGCGAAGAGCCAAAAGCAGCGCAGATTGCCCAAGCAATTATCGAGCACCGGCCACTGCATACCACACATGAACTCGCGCAAGTTGTCGCCCGCGTTTGGCCCGGACACAGCAAAGTGCATCCAGCGACGCGCACCTTTCAGGCTTTGCGCATTGCGGTAAATAATGAGTTGGAATTACTGCGGCTCGCATTACCTATCTGGATCAAGCTGCTTAATCCTGGCGGAAGGCTCGCAATCATTAGCTTCCACAGTCTCGAAGACCGCTTAGTAAAACAAGCGTTCAAAGAAGCAGGAGGCGACCGATACGACGCCGACCTTACTATATTGACCAAACGACCAATCAGTGGCGACCAAACCGAAATAGTTTTTAATCCGCGAGCAAGGAGTGCAAAACTCCGCGCCGCATTGAAACAAAAATAAATCAAAGAAAGGGCAAGAAACCATGCAAATTCGCGTAGTTAACCTTACCCCTCGCGCTACCAAAGTACGTGTTACTGTTGCGTAGTTAGCGCCAAAAAATTCGGGGAGGGCAAAAATAGCTCTCCCCACCAAACCAAAAGATCATCAAACAAAAACAAAAAGAATTATTTATGACATATTCAAGCTCTTTGGCTGTAGGACGCGAGCGTGCAGGCTCGAACTATGGCCGCAACCAAAACGCCGTCAGCTTCAGGCGGCATGATCGTAAACTTGGCCCTATAAGTAACACTGTTATGCTGATTGTTCTCGCGTGTGTGCTCGGGCTCGTGTACCTGACGCAGGTGACTAAAACCAATGCGTACGGTTATCAGATTAATAATTTGCAGCAAAAACAAACTGCGCTGCAGAACCAACACGATGATCTCGAAGTCGCTTCGGCTCGTTTGCAGTCGCTCGACCGCGTACAAAATAGCGATGTCGCCAAAAGTCTCGCCGTCGTGACGCCAAGCGCCACTTTGCAAGACTAATAATGTAGACGAGCGCGTTCCATATCATGCCCGTGCTCAAACACTGCGGATGAAATACCGCAAGACTAGCGCGCGTTGACATTGGGTTGAGACATGTTCGTTTACCAACATGGTATAGGTTATAATACATACATATGGGTCCGAACCAAGGCCAAATCATGCCGATTCAAGCCGTTCGCCGCGCTCGGTGGTGGTATGTGTTTTTGCTGGTGATTGTCAGTATCTTTTTGATCCGGCTGTTTTATTTGCAGGTGATTCGCTATAGCTATTATCATCACACAGCGCTGAATGACCAGCTCAAGGAGTATCAAATTCCGGCGGAACGCGGCGTGATCAGTGCACATCAGGGCAGTGCGACAATCCCTGTGGTTTTGAACGAAAAACTCTACACCGTGTATGTGGACCCGACTTTGGTCAAAGAAAAAGACCGCGAACATGTAGCAGAAACGGTCGCGAGCACGCTCGGCGGCAGCGCAGATAAGTATAAAAAGCAGCTTGATAACCAAAATTCGCGCTATCAAATTTTGGGTAAACGAGTAAGTAATGATAAAAAAACTAAGCTGTTGAAGTTTAAGTTCCCCGGCGTTGGCGCCATTCAGCAAAATTATCGTACCTATCCGCAAGGTGATTTGGCGGCGCAGGTGCTCGGTTTTGTGAACGATGAAGGCGTGGGCAAATATGGCATTGAACAGGCGCTCAACAAAGAGCTGGCGGGCAAAACGGGGCAGTTGAAGGCAGTAACCGACATCAATGGCGTGCCGCTTGCCGCAAACACCGGGAATATCTTAACGCAGCCGACTCAAGGCGCGGACATCACGATGACGCTCGATGTCGGCATGCAAAAACAGTTGCAGCAAATTTTGGCGCAGAACGTGCAGAAAGACAAAGCTATTTCCGGCAGCGCGCTGATTATGGATCCCAACAGCGGTGCGGTGAAGGCAATGGCTAATTATCCGTCATACAATCCAGCCGATTATAGCAACGTTGAAGACGCAAGTGTGTTTGTGAATAATGCCGTTGCGTCGCCGCTCGAAGTCGGATCGATCATGAAACCACTCACTGCGGCGGCGGCCCTTGATCAAGGCGTAGTGACGGCCAATCAAACCTACTACGACCCGGCGCACTGGACCGTCGATGAATTCAATATTACCAACATCGAAGAAGATGGCGGAGCAGGGCGAAAATCCATCGAAGACATTCTAAACCTGTCACTTAACACTGGTGCGACATGGCTGTTGATGCAAATGAGCCAGCCAGGCGGAACGACAATCAACCAAAAGGGCCGCGACGCTTGGTATAACTACATGACGAATCATTATCAGTTTGGAAAGCCAACCGGTATTGAGCAGGGCTACGAAGCCGCGGGGCTGATTCCACCGCCCGACAAAGGCTATGGGCTTGATTTAACGTATGCGAACACCTCGTTTGGACAGGGTATGACAGCGACGCCGCTCCAGATGGGTGCGGCATTGTCGGCCACAATTAACGGCGGTAAGTACTATAAACCGTATTTGGTGGAAACCACCACTCCCAATAACGGCAAAACCACCATTACCAAACCCGAGGTCGTAAAAGACGATGTGGTAAAACCGACTGTCTCACAGAATATGCAGAATCTCATGCAACAAGTAGTGGCGGGGCACAACTTGCGGTTCCCAAGCCAGTATGCCGTCGGTGGTAAAACCGGTACGGCGCAGATTGCCAAACCGGGCGGTGGCTACTACGATAATGAATTCAATGGAACCTATATGGGGTTTGTCGGGGGCGATGCGCCGCAATATGTTATTGTAGTTAGCATGATTCAGCCCCATAATGGTGGTTATGCAGGAACGGCGGCGGCTCAACCGGTTTTCGCTTCACTCGCAAATATGCTGATAAATAATTTTAACGTGACGTCCAAGAGTCGCTAAGTAATGAAGGAAAAAATAATTGCTATGGCAACCATACAACAGGTACATTTTGTGATGCGGAGAGGGCGCTAAATGGGGGCGGTGACGCGCCGCAATCCTGGATTTGTTTCTCGCGAGGGTGGTGCGCGCAGGCATCGCCCTGACTATATTTTGGTGCTTCTGAGCACCATTTTGCTCGCCATTGGCGTGGTGGTAGTGTACGCCATCAGCCCGGCGCTGGTGGTTGAAAAACACGTGAGCAACAATTATTTTGTTACGCGTCAGCTGATTTCGATTGCACTTGGTATTGTGGTGTTTGGTGTGACGGCTAAAGTGCCACTCGATCAATGGCGCAAAGCGTTCAAACCACTGTTAATTATTGCTTCGCTTGCTACGTTGATGGCGTTAGCGCTTCCCACGAACCCCGATTATCCGGCGCATCGCTGGATTCGTATTGCCGGATTGTCGTTCCAGTCGGTAGAACTATTAAAGTTTGCACTTTTAGTGGGCGTAGCGAGCTTTTTGGCGGCACGTATGCGTACAAAAACCGTTTCGGACAACAAAAAGACACTGCAGCCGCTTATGATCGCCGTGGTAGTCATTGGTGTCATTGTGGCCGGTATCCAAAGTGACCTTGGATCGACCGGTGTTATTGTTGCGATGCTGGGCGTCATGGCGTTCGTGGCTGGCATGCCGATGAAGCGCTTGATGCTGATTGTAGCGATTATTGGTGTTGGATTAGTGCTGGCGATTTCTGCGACGCCCTATCGGCGTGATCGTCTTTTAACTTTTTTGCACCCGGAGAGTAATTGCTTGACTACCGGCTATCAGGCTTGTCAGGCGCTTATCAGTGTCGGATCCGGCGGCATGATTGGGTTGGGTTTAGGGCGCAGCGTGCAGGCGTATGGGTATTTGCCAGAGGCCGAAAACGATTCGATCTTTGCCATTTACGCCGAGAAGTTCGGGTTTGTGGGTGCGGCGGTGCTACTCGCGTTATTTATGGCGCTGTTTGCGCGCTTTAAAAACATCGCCGAGCGAGCGCCTGACAACTTTAGCCGCTTGGTAGTAGTTGGCGTAATGGCCTGGTTCAGTACGCAGGCAATCATCAACATTGGGGCGATGATCGGACTGTTGCCGCTCAAGGGCATCACTCTGCCGTTTATCAGTTACGGAGGAAGTAGTGTATTGTTGGTGATGGGTGCGCTGGGACTGGTATTCCAAGTTTCGCGCTATACCAGCCACGGTGTAACCGTACAAGACGAAGAATTTAACGGAGAACGAGATGAAAATAGTCGCAACCGGCGGCGGGTCCGGGGGGCATATCACCCCAATCTTGGCAGTCGCCCATGAGCTGAAACGGCTGAAGCCCGGAGCAGAAATTATCTATATCGGGCAACGTGGCGATGCACTCAGTGATGTTCCGCGCCGCGACCCAAACATTGACGAGGTATACCAAGTAAGTGCCGGCAAGTTTCGCCGGTATCACGGTGAAGGTCTCAAACAACTGCTTGATCTGCCGACGATGTATAAAAACATCCGTGATGGATTTCGCGTTATCGCAGGTATTCTCCAGAGCTATCGATTATTGAAACGGTTGCGACCGGATGTAGTGTTCACGCGCGGCGGTTTCGTGAGCGTGCCGGTAGCACTTGGTGCTAAACTCTGCAAAATACCCTATATCACCCATGATTCTGACGCCATTCCGAGCCTTGCAAACCGGCTGATTGCGCGCTGGGCGACCACGCATGCGGTTGCACTCCCTAAGGAAGTGTATGCTTATCCCCAGGCCAAAACAGTCACGGTCGGCGTACCGATTTCGCATCAATACACACTGGTGAGCGATAAAGCTATGCAAGTATTTCGTAAAGAGCTCGGCATCGAACAGTACCAAAAAGTTTTGTTAGTTACCGGTGGAGGGAATGGTGCGAAGCGGTTGAACGAGGCGGTGGTAGAGTGTGCGGCGCACTTGCTTTCGCGGTACGAGGATCTGGTTATTTTGCATATCGCTGGCCGCGCACTCGAAGCGGATTTGCGCCAATTGTATAAAACCGCACTGGAACCGGCGCAGCTTGAACGCGTAAAAGTGTATGGATTTGTCCATGATATGTACCGCTACAGCGGCGCAGCCGACGTTACTATAACGCGTGCCGGAGGGACAGTATTGGCCGAATTCGCCGCGCAAGGCAAGGCTTGTATTTTGGTGCCGAATCCGCAACTAACCGGTGGGCACCAGAGCAAAAATGCCAAAGTTTTGGTTGAACGACATGCTGTTATGCTTGTAGAAGATGCGAAAGTTACGGCCGATTCGCTGGCGCTCATGCCACCACTTACTGATCTTTTTGATCACGCTGAAAAACGAAAAGCTATGGGCCAAGAGTTCCATAAACTTGCGCAATCAGATGCCGCCGAGCAGCTGGCAGTGGTATTATTAGGTATAGGAAACGCTAAACAAACATAAAAACCAGAATGATCTTACGCCGCCGTCAGCCACAAAATCAATCGCGCAATCGCGTTACCGCATCGCAAGGTCGCAGCGAGGTGTTTTCCTATCATGCAAATCGATCAATCCGGGAAGGCGCCGCCAACACTACACGCACAGCACCCGAGCCCACGCCCAAGCGGAAATCTCACATTAACTGGGCAAAACGTGTACCGGTATTTGTGGCGCTAGCTGTAATTGTAGTCTGTTGTGTGAACATTTTAACGCTTAATAGTAACGCCAAAGTTGTTCCGGTCGCCCCGCTCAATAGCAAAGATACCTCGCAGCTATTTTTACAAAATACTACGATTTACCAACAGGCGGTGAATAAGCTGTTTGCAAGCACGGTAGTCAATAAAAACAAGCTCACCGTTGATACGGCTCGCATAACTTTGGATCTCCAAAATCAATTTCCGGAGCTACAGAATGTTTCAATTGCATTGCCGCTGATCGGCCATCGGCCGATTGTATATTTGCAGCCGGCTAGCCCAGCTATGTTTTTGACGACGCAGGGCGGGGGACTTTTTATTCTCGATAAATCGGGCAGGGCAGTCGTGGGGGGAAGTGAGGCCGTGGCGCAGGGTAATAAGCTGCGCATTCCGACCGTACGCGATTTGAGCGGTGTTACCGTGCATGTCGGCCAGGTGGCATTACCGAGCAGCAACGTAAACTTTATTGCTCAAGTAGTGGGGCAACTGCAAGCCAAAAGTATGGTCATCACCGGTTTATCTCTGCCGGCTGGCGCGAGTGAACTTGATGTCAATATTCAAGGCATTTCGTACGGAGGGAGATTCAATATGCAAGGGAACGCAAGAGAGCAGGCCGGGGCATTTCTCGCTGTTCGACAATATCTGGTAAATCAACACATTACCCCCGGGCAATACGTTGATGTCCGTGTACCAGAGCGAGCGTATTATAAGTAGCTCTCCCCACTCTCCCCTTTGATGTTCGCATTTTGTTCATACATTGAATATGGCTTTGGCTGCGTGAAAAACATATATACAATATCAAATTAATGAAAAGTCAAAAAAAGTAGAGAAGTAAGGGCAGAGGGGGAAGTATAAAATAATATCAAAATGACCAAAAAGCAAATAATTTCACGACAAAGCTGTGGAAAAGTCAAATTGCGGCTTGTGTCACCATGGAAAAGCAAACACTAGGACTATGTGCGTGGGATCCATGCGGGGGTGGTACATCGCATAGGACTGAAGCTTCCGGGACTCTTGAGGAGGCCCCATTGGTATAAAATATATCCATCATATAGTGCGGCAGTAATAGTAATCGTGCGGTTTGTTCGTGTTCGCGGGGTAACTCCCCTGCATCCACACGTGATACTAATCATCCTGGAATATATAATATGAGTCGCAAAATATACATTGTACGACATCTCATTGTATTTTATTTTGGGTGGCCGCCACGTCTTTTGCTCGTGTTCCGCCCCATTCCAATTTCGAGCGCGCTATTTTTTACTTCATTACCCTGCTTCACATGATTGCGATGCTGGTCGCCGCCCCATTATTTACAATAACCTTTTAATATGGTCTCGCGAGTGATCTTTGGCTGTCTGTAACAGATCTCATCAGCTGAAACACTTTAGACAGATATGTTCAATGTTCGTATTTTGTTCGATTTAACGGTTCTGATCACACTGCTCTCATAGCTTCCATGAGGTTTTGCAACTGTGTCTACCGGACCGTATAAATAGTGCCCGTAACCACGAAATGAGCCATTTGTAAGCAAGGCGTCGGCGGCTAGATTATAAAAATCGCGCTGTTTTACGAGTTCGCCTTCGGTGGGGAGTTTTGCCATTGATATACCTCTACTGTTAGTTTACGGCGTTGGGCGTATGAATAAGGGCTCAAGGTCTACTAAGTAAGTCTCGCGCGTGGCTTGCTCGCCTTCCGATAACCCACGCGACACGCCATATACGAAGTCGTTTAATCCTGGCCCGGGTTGAACATCGGCGAGACTTTCATAGGTGTTGACATCGTGGTGATAAGCTTCCAGAGCATCGGTGAGATCGGCTCTTACTAGCGCCGGTGCAAGCCGGAACAACATATCCGACAAATCGCGCGGCGCACAGCTGCGTCCTTCTACGATTGCAATGCGGGCAAGCGTGCGCATTTGCCCAAGGTTATCGGTAACTATTGCAAACTCATGATCAGGTATTCTGATGCTGTATTTTGCATCAAGCAGTTTATATTGTCCTTCGGCACGGCCGATAGTGTCTTCAATAAAGTCCCTTGAATAGCTACCCAGTGTTTTGGCCGGTCTGGGCGTGGAGAAGTAGTCGCGCATATAGCCGACACGTACTTCTCGTACTATATGGGTGGCGGCAGCGTCTTTGAGTTGGGCTTTTATCGCCCGGTGGTATGCGTTCTCTGCTACCCCGCCTCTGGACAAATGAAGCGCGGGTTTTGGACCGAGCCACGGTGATTCAACGGTTGTTTCCGGGAAACGACCCATATTTCTCCCTGTGGGGCTACTCAGTAGCTTCTTCGAGGTTGTAGGTTGCCTTGGCGACGCGCTTAAACTGCGCTTTGCCCTGCAAGTTCAAAAGGATGGTGGTTTCCTTGACAAAGCGGCTCTTGAGCACGCGCTTGACGATTTCATCGCGGTGAAGCGGCTCCCCTGCTTCGCGGAGTACTTCGGTGATGATGTCGGCAACGGTGCCCTTGGCGTAGCCCCATTCCTTGAGAGCGTAAATGCCACGGCCGATCAGCACAAAGCGTTTGTCTTTGATAAGCTCGTTGTGAATTGCCTGCGTGGTAACGTCTTTTCGTTTAAAGTCAGACTGTTTGATCGCTTCGGCAATTTCGTTGAAGTGCATGTGCTTGCCGTGTTCTTTGAGGATAACGTAAATCTTGTCGCGGATGTTCTTGGGGTTGACCATGGACCACTTTACGAGACCCCAGCGGCCATTGAGCGTGGCAAGACTTTTGCTGACGCTCGCAAGTGCTTGCGCTTCTGCCGTGTTGCCGCCAACCGCGCCGGCTACGTCGTCGATTGCAGTAGGTTCACCCACTTTTTTGATGGCTGCAACCAGGCTTGCAATGTCAGATTTGATGTGCTTTTCGTCACGAACGCTGGCGATACCAACGGCTTGGCAGAAATCGTCGTTGTCTTCGATAACAACGAGCTGCGGACACAATCGAGCCAAAAACGCGATGCGTGATTGGTCGGTGCGTGAGTTTTCAGCCGTCAAACGAGCGCTCAGGTCGGTTACACGAGCGATTGTGCCAAGTTCCTGCAATTCATGTACGAATGTGTCCTGCAAGTCTTGTGTGTGGGGCAAATCACCTGCTTCGGCGCTCGTCTGCAGTCGAGCCAAAACTGATTTCTCAAGCTGGCGTACGCGTTCACGCGTAATGTTTAAGAGTTCGCCGATTTGTTCCAGGGTCTCCTTCCGGTCGAAAAGCCCAAAACGCCGCGCGATGATTTCTCGTTCGCGCTCCCGGTCGATATGCGTAAGAATTTCTTGCACAATTGTCTCGGTATTGACTATCGCCTGTTCAGCTTGGACTTCTGCCATGTGTGTCACTTTCCCTGTCTGTTAATCGTAACTTTTAACCAATTATAAAACTAATAATTGTAAAAGTCAAACTTTAGTCTTCTAAAAGCTATTGTAGCATAAAATGAGCAAGAATATGCGATTTATGTTGTAGAAATATCGCGAGAAAATAAGAAGTTACATGTGGCAAGTCCCTTATGCTTTTCGACAAGTGGGGTTTAAGAAGAATTTTAACTTTTAGGGTGGCGCACGACGCGCGCCAGAGCTTTAGCGTGCCAGGAATGTATGTGCTAGGACTATGATTTCTTGGGGGCGCGCTTACGGGTAAAGCGTTTTTTGGCTGGTGCTTCGGCGAGGATTTTTTTGCACTCGTCTTCGGTGAGTTTAGCGGGCTCGATGTCTTTGGGAATTTTGGCGTTCTTTTTACCGTCGGTGATGTAAGGGCCATATGGACCATTGACCACCTTGATGCCGCTGGTAAACTCTTGGATGTACTTGTTGGCGTCCTTTTCGAGCTTGGCGGCGTAAAGTTTACGTGCCTCTGCTTCGTCAATGCTAAATGGATCGAGCGGTTTGATGCTTACGAAGGTTTTCCCCACTTGAATATAGGGCCCAAAACGGCCTATATTAGCCTTGATTTCCTCGCCTATTTCGGTAGTACCGACCGTTCGCGGCAAGGCGAACATAACGAGTGCTTCTTCAAGCGTCACGGTTTCAAGCTTGGCCCCTGTTGGTAAGGGTGCAAACGCCGGTTTTTCGTCGTCTTCGACTTCTCCGCGCTGTAACATGGGACCGTAGCGGCCAAAGCGGGCGTACACGGGCTTGTGGGTCTTGGGATCTTCGCCGAGTAATCGCGCTTGGCTGACCTCTTGGCGCGACGCCCCTTCTGCACCGGCGATGAGCGGGTGGAAATCCTTATAAAAGTCGGCGATCATCTTCTCCCACTGTTGTTTGCCGCTGGCAATGTGGTCGAAATCGGCTTCGGCTTTGGCGGTAAATTCGTAGTCAACAATGCTCGGGAAATATTTCATAAGAAAGTCGGTGGTGACTTCGGCCAAATGCGTGGGCACGAGTTTGTTGCGGTCGGCTCCAGTAATTTCGGTAGTCGGTTCGTCTTTTATCTCGCCCTTTTCTAGGGTAAGCGTTTGTACGGTGCGTTCGGTACCTTCGAGATCGGATTTCTCGACATAGCCACGTGTCTGGATAGTTGAAATCGTTGATGCATAGGTGCTTGGGCGGCCGATGCCGAGTTCTTCGAGCTTTTTAACGAGGGAAGCTTCGGAATAGCGTGCCGGTGGCCGAGAGAACGTTTCGGTGGCGGTCATGGTAGCGAGATCGAGCTTGTCGCCCTCTTTGACGGCTGGAAGCAGCGTGTCGTCTTTTCCGCCGCCATATACTTTCAAAAATCCGTCGAAGGTCAGAATTTCGCCTTTGGCGGTTAGCTTTTCGCTGCGGCCGGAAACATCGATAGTGATTTCAGTGCGTTGTGTGGCCGCCGGGGCCATTTGGCTCGCGAGTGCGCGTTGCCAGATCAGCTGGTAGAGCTTTTTTTGCTGGTCGTCTGCGCCGGCACTCAGCGTGGTGAAATTGGTCGGGCGAATCGCTTCGTGAGCTTCCTGCGCGCTTTCGTTCTTGGTTTTGAACTGACGAACTTGGTGATATTTGTCGCCGTATTCCTTTTTAATAAGCTCTTCGGCGGCTTTGATCGCAAAACCAGACAAAATCGTGCTGTCGGTACGCATATAGGTGATATTACCGTTTTCGTACAGGCGTTGCGCGAGCGTCATGGTCTGTTTAATGCTGTAGCCGAGGCGGCGTGAGGCTTCTTGCTGCAAGGTACTGGTGGTGAACGGTGCGCTTGGGTTACGTGAGCCGGGTTTTTGGGCGATGCTACTCACCGTAAACACTGCTTTGGCTGCGTCTTCCAAGAATGTACGGGCCGTTTCTTTGTCGGGAAGCTTACTGGCGAGCTCCGCCTTTAGCTCTTGCCCGTCAACGGTAAAGATGGCGATGACACGGTACGAGCTTTCGGCTTGGAATTCGCGGATTTCGCGCTCGCGCTCCGCAATCAAGCGGACTTCAACCGATTGCACCCGGCCGGCGCTGAGGCCCGTGCGGATTTTTTTCCATAACACTGGTGAAAGTTCGTACCCCACCAAACGGTCGAGCACTCGGCGTGCCTGATATGCGTCTACTAGCTCCAGGTCGATGTGCCCCGGTTTTTTGATTGCTTCTTCAATAGCCGTCTTAGTGATTTCGTGAAAAACAACCCGCTTGGTCTTTTTAGGATCGAGTTTGAGCGCCTGGGTTAAATGCCAGGCAATTGCCTCTCCTTCGCGGTCGGGGTCGCTTGCGAGCAAAATATCGTCGGCCTCTTTGGCGGCCTTGCGAAGTTCGGCAACGACTTTCTTTTTATCGCTGTTAATTTCGTAAGACGGCGCAAAATTGTGCTCGATATCAATATTCATGCCCTTTTTGGGCAAATCACGAATATGGCCAAAGCTACTCTTTACCGAGTAATCTTTGCCTAAATACTTTTCAATGGTTTTGGCCTTTGCGGGGCTCTCTACTATAACTAGGTTCTTGCTCATGTTTATTTGCTTAGCTTATACGCAAGTGCCTATAATACGCAACTTTTCCTTATATGCAAAATTATTTCTCTCCAGCTGGGCTATATTTGTAAAATAATGTTGACATGGTTTGGCACCTGGGTGTAAAACAAAATAGTTAAAGTTACGAAGGCAAGACGCCACCCAAAAATCGGCCGCTACCTCCAGTAGGAAGCGGTTTTTGTTTGGGCAGAAATAGGAGAAGTATATGATCATACCTTATCAACATCGTGGTCCTGGAACCCCGTATAACGCATTTGGTGAATTGCGTGGACCAGGCCGCACACAAGAAGAGATTCGTGCAGATTTAGCAGAGCGAGCAGAAATTGCTGCCCGAAATAAGGAAACACGGGTTGTCGACCTCGCCCCTGCAATGGGCGCGGTTGCTGCTACTGAAGCTATGCAAGTTGCCGAACAAACCCCAACAGAACATGTCGCTCGACTGGGCGGGGCCGCAGTTCTAGGGGCGAATGCCGAAGTCGCCTAGTACGGCAAAATTTCAACACAAAAGAACAGCGTACCTCCCTTCGCTGTTCTTTTTATATGCGATAAGAGGTTATAGGTGTTGGCTGATTTTGTAGCCAGCCCAAACACCGAGTCCTGCACCTAAAATGCCCAAGCCAAAGCTGGCGAGTCCAGTAAAGATGTGGTGGTCGATGAGGCTGCCGATAAAATTGCCGATAATAAAGCCAAACGCCAAGCCGCCTAAGACGGGTCCGCGTGCGCCAATCGTTGATGCCATATAGCCATTGTACACCATAATGATCGTGTATTATTAGCGCAAACTCCAGTGGTGGTCGCCGCCATTGGCGAAAACTTTTCCTGTAATTTCGAGCATAGTGAGCGTTTGGTTGAAGAGCGACACATCCAAGTTGCTTCGGGTGAGCAATGCGGCGCCATCGTGACAGCCTTCCGCCAAAAGATTGAGCACTAGCTGTTCGGACTCAGAATTGCCGCGTGGCGTGTTTTTGGGCTTTGTAATGAGCGATTGCCAGTCGAGAGCGTGTAATATGTCTGCGAGCTCCGTAACAGGCGTGGCGCCCATACGAATAAGCATGTTCGTACCCACTGACGTCTCACTTGTAATGTTGCCGGGCACCGCAAATACTTCCTTGCCCTGCTCGAGCGCAAAACGCGCCGTGTGGAGGCTGCCACTCTTTTGCGCTGCCTCGGTTATCAGTACGCCGTCGGCCAGCGTAGAAACGATGCGATTGCGCGCTATGAAGTGGTCTTTGTATGGAATCGTGCCCGGCGCGTATTCACTAATGAGCGCCCCTCCCTGCTTGAGCATATCCTGCGCGAGATGATGATGGCTCGCCGGATAGACGCGGTCTACACCGCAAGCCAGTACAGCGGCCGTACGACCACCTGCTTCGAGGGCTGCGCGGTGCGCACATGCGTCAACCCCAAACGCGAGGCCGCTGATAATCACTACACTGAGCTTAGCTAATTCACGGGCAAAACGTGCGGTCACTGCCCGACCGTAGGGCGAAATTTTTCGACTCCCTACTATGGCGATTCGCGGTAGAGATAAAATTTCGCTTAAATTTGTGCCGGAAACGTATATTTGTGCTGGCGGGTCGGCCATATGCTGTAATTGTTTTGGAAAATCTTGGTCGGTTTGCTCGATAATGTGCAATCGTAACTCCTTATTTTAGGCCGGAATCATACTGCCACGAAGTGCCTCATTACTGCAACATACACATGTTAAGCGTAAGTTAACTTATCAATAAAAAGTCGCTTTTTAGTCAAAAACATGCGAAAGGTATTGACACAAAGACATATATTTGGTAGAATTGCAACTTGTGAGCGTCGAAAGACGATTTCACGCACCTTATATCCCCCATTTCTAACAAATTGTTAGATTGTTTTAGAGCGTGCCATCTTGAACAAGTTGTTACCCTCCACTTTTTCTTATGTGCGCTTGCCTGGCAACAGGCAGACCTGCGCTCTAAAACATACTAACCCCTTTAACTACCTATCAAGCGAGTACACCACGTGTATGCGCCCCCAGCGGGACGGCCATGAACCTTTTGGAGTTTTGGTTTCATGAGCTTCGCATAGGGTGGGTTGAAGGGTGTAATAGGCCGGCGAGCGGTGCCCACCCCCTCTCGTCGGCCTTTTTGGTATGATTTTATTGTAAGTTGGTGTTATGAACGAAAGTTTTTCAGGTCCTATTTTACGCATGGCAGAAGTTGTGGCTGGTGCATCGGCTGTGTTAAGTGTCGGTGCTCTCGGGTTTACCGTAGCGGAAGCTATTTCACCACAGATAACTGCGCCTTTGGAACGAACTATCGATCAAACACTTGAACCGGGTATCCCTACTGAATGGCTTGATGCACATCAACAGCGATACATCGAACGCGCTACCGCCAAAGGCCCCGCGTATTATGAGATGGTCGATTATGGTGCGGCAACGGCCACATTTATAGTATTCGGCGCAGCTTGTAGAATTCGCCGCCGAGAGACTGATTTTTAAGTAGAGCCCTAAACAAAGGATAATGATGAAATTTGCCAATGGTTATGCAGAATTTTCCGAATTTGAGCAACGATGCTTTGGTGTAGAACCTACGATCGATGCGACAAATGGAGAGCAGAGTTTTGTAAATTATAAGGCCGCCCGAGCGGCCATGATGCTCCAGGTACAGAATAATGCTGCACTTGAGATAGCTGGCATTGTACCGGCGAATACGCCCGAACATGTACAACACGCTGCTCATACTTTGGGTTTCCTAAGTGTTATGGCCGATCAGCGTGAGGCATATCTTAAAGCGTAAGGCAAACGCCAAGGTATCATCCCAAAATCAGGATAGATACACTAGCATAATATATCTTTTCATGTTATAATATTATTTTTATGAGTGGTGTTGAGAACGTTTTCGCCAATCCTGAACGCTGGGCTGAACCGACGCGCGACGGTGGTTTTGTTTTAACTGACCCGGTTAGTGGTGATCGCGTAAATCCCAATGTTCCACCGGCATGGGTGGAAGAAGATCCGTACTTGCACGCTGGCTATGAATATCTCCGCATGAACGGGGCAAATATTGGTGTGGAAATTGCGTGGGGCCGTCATCGCGATGCCGAAGATCTAGGCAATCCGCAGTTAGGCTGGTTTGAGAAAAAAGTAGCTGAGGCTGATTATTACGGCTTTGAGGCACATGCCCACTCTATTGTCTTCGAACAACGCCGCCAGTATGCAGTCCAACGCCGCCGCCACGCCCTACTGCTCCAAGGCCGTGATGACGTTACGAGTTATGTGCGTGCGGCGGTAGAGCAAACAGAAGATCCCGATACCTTTTCTCATCGCGTAAACTATGCCGCGGCGCGGGCGCGGTCTTTGGGCACGGTAAGCTTTGCGGCTGATGCTGCACGGGATGGGCGTCCGGTAGAGCGTGACTTTTGTGAAGCATTCGATACACTATTCGAGCGTCCTTCTACTCCTGCAGTTAGTATGGCTTCACTCAATATGATCATCCATCGAGAATGGTTTACTGCAGGCAAAACGGGCCTCACAATGTTAGAACATGAAATCGGCAAGAGTCCCTATCGAGACATCAATGCCTTTATCACGTTCGGCGGCTTACACAAAGCGTTAGAAGACAAATATAGAAGCCTCAATGTTGGGGTTCCGCGGAAATTTAAGCTTCGTCCAGAGATTTGGGATACGCCAGGCACCGAAGTCTTTAGTGTTGCTGCGCGTACCGGCCTCGTAATCGCTCGTAATTTGCCTTGGTTTAAGAAATTTCACCAGCAGGTAGCTGAGGGGCATGAACAAATACAAAAGCTCAATGGTACTAAATAATAAAACTGCGCGTCTCATGCGGCAGCTGCGCGTCACCGAAAATGTATTCGCTGAGGATAGCATTGGTTTCGCGTGCGAGCGCGGGCAGCTGGGCTTGTTGGTCTTTGCTAAAACGGCCAAGTACAAAGTCGGCGCTGTCAATTTGCTCCGGCATTTTGGGGCCGATACCGACCCGAATACGGCCGTAACCCTCGCCTATTACACTGGTGACCGATTTAATGCCGTTATGTCCGGCGCTGCTGCCGCCAACGCGCGTGCGAATTTGCCCAAACGGAATATCAAGCTCGTCGTGGATCACGATCACCCGCTCCGGTGCAATCTTATAAAATGAGACTGCGGCTTGTACCGCTTGCCCGCTGAGGTTCATAAGTGTGGTGGGCTTAATGGCGATCACGCGCGTATCGCCAAGTGTTCCGCTGGTAAAAAAGGCTTTGAAGTCTTTTTTCTCAATCCATTTGTCGAAGTCATTTGTCTCGGCAAATGCGTCGATGCACATAAAGCCGACGTTGTGACGCGTTTGGTCGTACTCCTTACCGACATTGCCCAAGCCGACCACGAGGATGGTTTTATTCTGTCCCAATGTGTAAAACTGCGTCGCAGGGCCAACATTGGGGCGGTTTTGCAAAAATGCCATAGCAGCAAGTATACGACAAAACAGTCGTACTCGCCACCGTGCCTACTTCTCGCGTGGTTGTTTGGTAGGACTGTTGCCGTGTTTGTGGGTTTCGTGTTTTTCGATGAACCAGAATTGAATGGGCGTGCCTTCGTAGTGGTATTTTTCGCGAATTTCGCGGTCCATGTAGCGTTTGTAACTCCAGTGAAGAAATGTGGTGTGACTGCCGAACACTTTAAAAGCTGGAATCGGATTGTCGGTTTCCTGCGTAATGTAATTGAGTTTTGGCGCGCGGTTTTTGAGGCCGGCGGGCGGGTGCTTGTCGACGATGCGACGTAGCCACTGGTTGAGATCGCGCGTTGGGATACGCTGCCCGCGACGTTTGTCGATTTCAAACGCCAATTCAAAGATTTTGGTCACGTTTTGGCCGGTTACGGAGCTGGTGAATATCAGCGGTGCCCATGGAATAAAGTCGTAGGTTTGGGCGATTTGTGGTGCCAAGGCGTCGCGCGTAAAAGCGTCTTTGCCCTCGGCTTCGTCCCATTTGGTGACAACCAAAATGAGTCCCTTGCCTGCTTCTTTGATCATGCCGGCGATTTTTTGATCGAGCGCCGTACCGATTTCATTGACATCCATGAGCATCAGACAGATGTCGGCTTGTTCGATAGCGGCCAGCGAACGAATGACGCTGAAGTGCTCGATCCCTACCCCGATTTTGCCGGGGCGGCGGATACCGGCAGTATCCATAAGCTCAACCTCACGCTTTTCGAACTTTACGATGGCGCGGTTGATGTCGCGCGTGGTGCCGGCAACATCGGCTACAATCGCCTGCTGCTTTTTGGCTAAAGTGTTAAACAGATACGATTTACCCACGTTGGGGCGGCCAAGCAGCGCAATGTGTAAGCGATCGTCGGCATCGCGCAAAGTAGCTTTTGGAATAACGCTTACGAGCGTGTCGAGTAATTCCGAGATACCGCGATGCTGCGTAGTGCTGGTGTAAATGATCGGTTTGATGCCGAGCCGCTCAAACAAAATTTGCTCACCGCGGGCTTTGTCAACCTTGTTAACAACCAAAAATACCGGCTTGCGGCTTTTAAGTGCTAGCTTGGCAACACGGCGATCTTCTTCGGTGATTGGGACGTTGGCTTCAACAACTACCCAGATTACATCGGCGCTGTCGGCGGCTTGCAAGATTTGCTCTTGAATGGTGAATTCAAAATCGTCTTCGGCGTCTTTCATGCCGGCGGTGTCGACCATCCAAAAATCCTGACCGTTCCAGTGCGCTTTGGCGGTGACGCTGTCGCGCGTGGTGCCGGCTTCTTTGGCGACAATCGCTTCGCGGCGGGCTAAAATCGCGTTGAACAAGCTGGATTTGCCCACGTTTGCTCGGCCCACAATCGCTACAATAGGTAATTTTTTATTCATTTATGACCATTATAACAGATGTGAGCGGATTGACGAAATCGAGATTTCATGCGAATATATATGCCATGACAAGTCACGGGGAGCAAGCTGAACGTCAGGCATTTGTACAAGCGTCGATTGATGCCACACGAAGCGCCTTGCTTGAGCCGTCGATGACGGTTCATATTATGTCGCAGATGGGTTTTGACTCGTGGATGTTTCATGAACGTCTAAACCGTCGCTTGTTTGCGGCTGAGGTGCAAGAGGACGGCGTTATTCGCATCCCTGATACTCAAATACAACAAAGTGGTGTGCCGGTTGTAGCGATTGCGCCGGGCGAAACGCCTACCCTTTCCCCGGATTTTGCCCGGTTATCGCCGACTGCCAAACTGCAGATGCACAAACAATTTGAAGCTTGGAGAGCAACTGACCCCGAGCAGTGCACAGCAGCCATCGAGTACTTTACGCGGCGGTTGCTAGAAACCGAGCCGATAGCCTTTCCGAATGTTTTTACGCCAAGCAGCGAGCAACGCGTTTTACATGCAACAGTTTTTTCGCCCTATGCCACCCTTGCCTTCAAGCAGGATGCCTTCGCCGTCCCGCAAAATCCGGTGAAAGGTATATTAGTACAACCAGTAATAGGTTTGCTTTACGAGGGTCCTGATACGCCGCCAGTCAGTCCGGCAGTCATGATCCACGAACAACGTCATGTGGACCAGCATGAGGGGCTTCGAGTGTTCGACACCTCAGTAATTGCAGACGGAGATGCCTACAAATTACGCATAGAATTAGAAGCCAATCACGACGGCGCTGCATTTGTGCAAGCGCAGCTTGACGGTGGTCTCGAACGAGCGCAACTGGGCGAATTTGATGAACAACAACTCACGGTAGAAGCGCTTCGTGCGCGGGAGAATAGATGGGTATCCGATCGCTTTAGACCGGCACCGAAGCTCATGGCTCACCTTTCCACTATCCTGCAAGACGATATCACCTACTAGCGGCTAATGCCCGCATATTTGCGGCTGAAGTGGTTAGACCTTTTTGTAGTCGCCGGGTTTGAGGTTGGTTAATTGGTAACCGCCAAAATGTGTGCGGTGCAAACGTTTGACGCCGTAATCCAGTGCCTCGAATGTGCGGCGGATTTGCCGATTACGACCCTCGTGCATGGTAACGCGCCAGTCGCGGTCGTCGCCTTCCCTGACTCGCTCTAACATAAATTTACTGGGGCCGTCTTCGAGCGTGACGCCTATTTCGGCGATCATCTGCCGGTGCAAGGGTTGCAGCGGTTTGTCGAGTTGTACCTCGTATATTTTGACTTTTTGGTGGCTGGGGTGTGTGAGTGTTTGGGCTAAATTGCCGTCGTTGGTGAGCAGTAGTAATCCCGACGAGTTTTTATCAAGCCGGCCGACTGGTTTTAAGTGGTGAACCGCCGCAGGCAAGAGTTCGTAAATGGTGCGGGCGCCTTGCCCGTCGCGGCTGGTTACATAGCCGGCAGGTTTGTTGAACATAATCGTTTGTGTAGCGTTGCTTCTGAGACGTTCGCCGTCGAGCGTGACGATGTCGCTTTCGCCGATGTCCTGCCCGGTTTGGGGTGCTTTGCCGTTCACAAGTACGCGGCCGACGGCAATCACGCTGTCAGCGGCGCGGCGGGACATGCCGGTGCTCGAAGCAATAAAACGGTTAATTCGCATGGAGCTAGTGTATCACCTTGAAACGGTTTGCCGTAATGCGGGAGCCTTACTTACGTTATGGAATCTACAAGGCGATACTACTTGGATCGACACCGGTATTTGCTCCTGCTCCATTGGGTGAAATGACGTGTCCGGGTGGGTGCGGCGGTGTATTGTAAAGCGGTTGCGGCGTTGGTGTTTGTGGTGCTGAGGGGGCTGGCTGGGCATTGTCGTCGAGATTGTCGAGGCCCTCACGAGCTAGTAATTCATCGAGACCAGGTTTGGTTTCGGCCGTCGGATCGCTGATTGGCTTGATGATTTTTTTGTGCGCAACGGTTACGGCATCGTCCTCGGCTTCGTTAGCGCTCGGCGTTTGCGCGGGCGTGGCTGGGACCTGCGGCGGTGTTGCAGGTGACGGGGGTGGTGTTGGCTCGGGTGCTGTCGGCGGTGTTGGTGTTGGTACCGGCGCGGGAGTTTCTGGCGATTCGGCTGGTTCGGTGGCTGAGGAGAGATTCTTCATAGCATCGGCCATGAGTTGTTGGTCGTTTACCGTATTGTCGGCGGCAGTGTTCGAGGGTGTTGGCGGGATGACGGTAGGTGTAGCCTGGACTGCCTGAGGCTGTGGTAATGGAGCTGGTTCGGGAGTAACAACTGTTGCCTGCTGTTCTGTGGCGGCTGTCGGGGTTTCGGGTTCGGTTTCGGGCGGAGTTTGAGTTTGTTCTGCCTGAGCTGGTGCGGCAGCCGGCGTCTGATTTACGAAATTATCAATTTGCGCCTGGACGTTGGCTTCCTCTGATGAAGTAGACTGGCTGAGCGTTGGGGCTACTTCGGGCGTGGCCGCAGGCGTCTCCGGGATTTCTGATGGAGCCGTTTGGGGTGCAGCGGCCGCCGGACTAGTTATTTCAGGAGCTGTGGGCGCGGGTATCGTTGCAGTTGTTGCGGGCGGCTCGGGCATGCTTGCTGTCGGGGTTTCGGGCGCTGTTGGTGGGGTCTCGGGTTTGGTTTCGGCCGAAGTTTGGGCGGTTTGAGCGGGAGTTGCGGCCGTGGGGGCTGAAACGGCTGGTTCTGCCGGAGTGGTACTTACTGGAGGGTTTGCCGGTGTGGTAGCTGGAGCCGAACTTGCTGCTGCGGGTTCGGACGTTGGCGTAGGTGTTGGAGCAGCTGGAACCGCAGCCGAAACAGAAGGTGCCGCTGGTGCTGGCGGTGTAACCGGAGGCTGCGCTACAGCCATGGGTTTAACCACGGGCATGGTAGGTGTCGGAGTGGGCGCGGGTGCTGGAGCGGAGGGTGTGCTGGGGGCAGCCGGAGTGGGCGCGGCCGCATCGTCGGCTGGTGCAACAGTAGCAGTCGCCGTCCCCGTGGTAGCAGCTGGCGCGCTCGCACCGATTCCCTCTAAAAGTTCTTGTGCCGCTTTTACGATATCCTCGAGGGTGACTTGCGATTTCACTAGATAACGATCGGCGCCCAGCGAGTCGGCGCGCGTTTTATCTTCGGCCTGGCCGAGTGCGGTAAGCATGATAATCTTGGTATCTTTGAGCCCTTCGGTGTTGCGCAAAATATCAAGCATTTCGAAGCCGCTCACACGCGGCATCATAACATCGGAAATAATCAGATCGGGGTGCTCGGCTTTGGCAATAACCAGTGCTTCTTCGCCGTCCTTGGCCGAAACGATGGTGTAACCCTCCGCTTGCAAGCGTGCTTCGTAGATCTCACGCAGGTTATTGTCGTCTTCGACCAACAAAATTTTTGCCATTTGTCTTTGCCCCTAGTATTTTGATGCTTATGTTTTCTTCATTGTATCATGCACGACTCAAGAATTGGACAGTGACGTGATGTTTGGCAGTGTGCCCGCCGATTGAGCGGCTTCGCTGGCTTCGAGTTCGGCCGCCTTTTGCGAATCTAAGCGAGGTAAGTTAATGAAAAACGTGCTGCCCTCGCCTACTTTACTTTCGACCCAAATAGTACCGTGATAGAGTTCGACGATTTTACGGCAAATAAACAAGCCCAAACCCGTGCCGCCGATGGTGCGTGTGGCGCTGTTATCCACGCGGTAGAACTTTTGGAATAAGTGCGGGACGTCCTCGGCTGGAATACCCGGACCGGTGTCTTTGATGTACAACTGTACTACTTCATTGTCGCCCGTAAGTCCGATGGAAATTTTGCCTTCATCGGTGTATTTTACGGCGTTATCAAACAAGTTAGTAATAACTTCGCGCATGCGGTCGGCGTCGGCCAACGCGTAATAGAGTGGTTTGAGTACATGGTTGCTGGCAGAGTCGTTGGCGCTCTGCGTGGCGTCGATGTTGTCTGTGGAGCCAATCACAAACTCCACTCCCAAGCCCTTCTTTTTGGCCGAAAAACTGAGGTCGTCGGTAAGTTGCTGCAAAAATACGCCCATTTCGATCGGCACCGGATGGCTGCTCAGGCGGCCATCTTCGGCTTTTGCGGAGGTGAGCAAATCCTGGAATAATTTGCCGAGGTGCTGAGTGCTGCTGTGGGCTTTTTCGAGGAAGCCGCGCGCCCGGTTGTCGATCGTGCTCACCTTTTCGTTGAGCGCGAGTGCTAAGTAGCCTTCGATGGCGGCGACCGGGGTACGCATTTCGTGGCTGGCGGTGCTGATAAATTCGGCGCGCTGCTGCTCGGCGGCGTGTTCTTCACTAATGTCGCGCATCACGGCCACTGCCCCGACGAGATTGGTTGTGCCGGGCGTAATCACCGGCGAGACCACCAGCGAAATAACCTGGATCTTGCCGCTCCGCCCTTTTAATTGCAGAATTTTACTATTGCCCTCTTTTTTATCGAGCGTGATTTTAAAGGGGCTGTCCTCGGGTGCTAAATCTTTTCCGTTTTCTTGGTTGAGGTTGACGACGAGTTTTACATCTACGCCGCTGGCTTCATCGACCGGCCACTCCGTCATTTGTGCTGCAGCGGGGTTGATCAGGCTGATCTTGCCTTCGGTGTCGATCACGATCACGCCGTCGGTAATCGACTGGATAAGAATGTACGCCTGCTGCTGGCCGGTTTTCACCATGCCCGACAGGCGGTTGAGCTTGAGCGCTTCGGTATCGACGAATTTATTGCGCCAAAAGTAATATGCGGCGGTAAACATCAAAAGCTCGAAGCCGAACCAGGCCCAGCCCCACACGCTCACCGATGCCAGCTGAAATTTGCATTGCTGCAAAATACAGATTGCCACAACAAATAATGAACCGAGCAAAATCGGCAAACTCAACATGCCGCTGAGCGCCGCCGAAAGACACCATGCGGCGATGTACGGTATGCTCTCGCTGGTGAGATCGGTGCGCACTAATGCGGCGAGCAACATCACGGTAAATAAAAAAGAACCCACCAATGTCATGAGCGGCCAACCCATGCGTTTCACAAATCCCATTGCGGCGAAGCTGTATAACAAGTGGATGAGCGCCAGTAATCCGACGGTGACGGTAAGGCCGTACCCTGCTCCCCGATGCAAAGTGGGTACTAACTTGACTGCAATACAGCCTGCGGCAATCGCCAAACTCACGAGCAGCATAAAGCTGTAGTACAGCCGATACCAGTGTTTGGGAACTTGGCGCGCAAAATAATCCATTCCCTTGTAGTATACACTGCTTATGGTTGGTGCGCTGTACGATTTAAGCGGTGGTTTATAGCCGATTTTGAGCGATATGCGCTAGCTGCCCGGAACCCGCCCGCCCTGCTTTGCAGTTGATAGATCGCCTCTGTTATGGTAGGATTGGTTGGTCGAAGAATTGCTAATTTTTATTGGCGCTTTGGCCCCTCGTGCCTTTGGCGCTTGGCTTCATTGCTTTCGGGTGATGGCCCCTCACGCTTTCAGCGTGCGGACCCACTCGAAGATTCGACAAATTGGCCCCTTATGCTTCGCATAAGAACCCACTCGCTCGGAAGATAATTTTATGCAAGCACAAAATTGCCTTCCTCGCTCGTGGCCCCTTCGTCTAGTGGTCCAGGACGTCAGGTTCTCATCCTGAAGATCGCGGGTTCGACTCCCGCAGGGGTCACCAAGATTATTGCCCATTCCGGGAACGCCTATCAGAGGTGCAAACCTTCACGAATCGTGAAGGTTTTGTTGTGTTAGCCTGCACTGCGCATTCTTTCTGTGCGAAGCATCGCAGCGATGCTTACGTTCCAACTACCGAACATAGCCCAACCACAAGCAGCATGCTAAGATGAATGCATGTCAGAAGAACCTCCCTTTACAGCGGCAGGTGATCACCTCCAGGCGCCAGGCCCACCGGTTCATCAGCGGCTGGGAAAATTCATCGCTGATCGACTATTTCGGCGCGAATCAGAGCAAGAAAAGGGATTAAGCGAGGCATTAAAAGACCTCGACAATAGTATTCCGCCTCAGATAGATGATTTTCATTCCGAAACGGGTCAGCGCCATACACGAAATAAAGAACTGCACCCTAAAAATGTGCAAGCGGCCACGACTACTACCTTTAGCGAATTGTTTGCAAGTGAACGGGACGACCTGCTTGACGCCACCACCAGCCTATTCGCAGAACTGGTAACTACCGGGCGGGGTGATACTACTCCGCTCGCTAAGATTGATCACTTCGCCGCCGCCTATCCGAGTAATATTATCGAAAAACTTGGCCCCTCCCCTTCGGCCAGCACCCTGGCAGCAATCCTTAAGACGGGTAAAAATCTGCTGCAGGCCTGCGGCAATGACGAATTGAGTGTATCAGATAAAGGCGTCGTTGCCGGGTTACTCGGCTCTGCAATACCACAACTGGTTGCCCAAAAAGGTGGACAGAGTTTAGCCGGTCTTGAAGAAATCGCCACCCAGCACGATATTGACCACGTTAAAGATTACGTCGATTTTCAGTTGCGATACGCACAAGGGCTGCCTGATATACCGTTTTCGGCTGAAGATCTGGTTGGCTGGGCGGCGCCCAAAAGTTCATTTACCCAAGAAACTGCTGAACAGGCATGGAGCGGTGAGGCCTGGATGGGTACGCAGCAGCGCCCACCGGAATGGGGCGACTTAGGCCACATGATGGCGGTCACCGACCAATGGGATCGGGAATACGGCCTTTCAATGAACAAAGCCGAAGACGGCACTATGACGGTAGGTTTTATCAGAGGAATCGAGCGCTCCGTGTCGAATTGTCATAAACTTGGTAAAGGTGAGAAAGTGTTTTTCCACTCCCATCCTACCGAAGCTACCGATGGAGGCGTGTATGCTCCGCTTATTTCTAATGCCGATATTACCAATACCTTTGCGCAGGATTATGGCGGAGCGTATCTCAATATTGTTTGTAGAAGCGGTATAACTCTACAAATAGACAGTCAGTCTGCTTCCGAACATGATGCTGAAGGATGGTCGGTTTTGTCGGGTCGCCTGGCCGGGACGGTTATCTCATCCGACGGCTCGGTCTCGCCCGAAGCGAAGGCAACACTGCAAGAGTTGCAGGATGCAAAAGCACCATTTCTCTATGGTATAAATCAAAAGGAGAGTTCAAATGGGCGCACACTGACTTTCGTCCATATCCCATGGGAGCATCTCGACACCTTAGGTGTCACGCTTCAGGACCTGTGTTTTAACAATGGTTTGGCCAAAGTGTTGCCGCCAGAATTTGTCAAAGATGACATGCCTGGCGATCTACGGAGCGCTATCCGAAAAGCTACCGCAAGCATGGTGGCTGAATACGTATCTTGAATCTCGACGAACAAGCTACTTTCTTGATTGACTTTCTATTCGCTTTTTTGGTTTGCTAAAAAAGGGATATCAAAAATGCGTTTTACATCACGGAAAAATAACGGATACAAGATATATGCTGTAAGCGGCGTGAATACCGTTTCATTTGCGATCGATTTTGACGATGCCGATGTTCGGGGACTTCTTGGGTTTGCGGTCGAACGCCACGATAAAACCGAAGGCGAGCGTTATTTTATGCAAGGTTTTAAAGTTTTTAAAGATCGCATCAGTGATCCTGGCCCTGACACCTCAGTTAGTACTTTTGACTACCCGGTTCAAAGCTTTGTCTGGGACGATTTTACCGGAAAACCGGACCATGAGTACGAGTATTTCTTTCATCCTCTAAAAGGCTCGCCGCAAAACATTGATCGTTCGGAAAGTCCCCTGCAGATAAGCGTTAAGACGGAACAGCTGTATAGCAATGACGCACATGACGTTTTCTTTAATCGTGGCGTAGCAAGTAGCCAAGCATATATGCGGCGCTTTCAAGGTGTTAGTCCTGATAAGGTTGCGGACCCAGAAAAAGCCAGGCAAATATTTGACTGGTTGGCTCGTGACCTGGAGCATGCGCTGGTGGCGTTTATCGAACAGGCCGCTAAAGGCGACACTTTGCTGCTGTGCATGTATGAATTTCACTACCAGCCGATTCTTGATAAATGCAAGGAAGCGATCGATCGCGGCGTACAGGTACGGATCATTATTGATGCCAAGAATAATAAAGAAAAGTTTCCCCGCGATGACAACCTCGCTGCCATTAAAAAAGCCGGTATAGCAAAGCGGCATATTATCTTGCGTGAAGCCAACCAAAGCCACATCCAGCATAATAAGTTCATCGTGTATCTAAAGGGTAAGCTACAAAAACCGACCGCGGTATGGACGGGTTCAACTAATATTTCTGAGGGCGGCATTTTCGGTCAGACGAATGTCGGCCATTGGGTGCGCGATGCAAAAACTGCCGAGCACTATTTTCGTTATTGGCAGCTCCTCAGCGTGGACCCGGGCGGAAAGCCCAGCGATAGCCTGTCTGAGAGTCGTCAGGATAATCAAGGATTTAAACAGCGTGTCATGGCGCTGCAAAACGATATTGAAATCAGTGCCAATCGCGGTGTTCCAAAAGGAATCACCCCTATTTTTAGTCCCCGAACCAGTACCGCCATGCTCGCTGCTTACGCACACCTTTTAGACAGCGCGAAGGATTATGCCGCAATCACGCTTGCGTTTGGAATTCCCGACATAGTGAAGCAAGCGCTGAAAGACAATACCGCGAAAGGGCCGATTACCTTCATGCTGTTAGAGAAAAAAGATGTACCCGACACTCGCGATAAAAAGACATTTATTAAACTGACGGCTAAAAACAATATTTACCAGGCCTGGGGTTCTTATATCGAAGATCCCTTATACCAGTGGACTAAAGAGGTTAATACCAAAATACTGCAGCTTAACCACCACGTTATGTATATCCATTCCAAGTTTCTTCTGGTCGACCCGCTGGGAGATGATCCTCTTATCGTGACGGGGTCGGCCAATTTTAGTGAGGCCTCTACCACTGGTAATGATGAAAATATGATCATTATCAGGGGAAATAAGCGGGCGGCGGACATTTATTTTACCGAATTCAACCGGTTATTCAATCACTTTTACTTTCGCTCGGTGTATGAAGATATGAAAGCCAATAAAACAGATAATCAAGCAAGCTTGTTTCTTGCGCCAGACGACAGCTGGATTAAAAAATATCATGTCGGAAGTCTTCGCTACAAACGAGTCAAGTTTTTCGAGGAAGGACTTGCACGCTAAGACTAAGCGTAACTGCACGAAAGGAGGTGGGATGGCAGACAATACAGAAGTTCTTCCAAACGATGTGTTGCGCCTTGCACATGAAGTCGTTGGAGAGCTCCGCGCAGATACGAACGATTTTTACGAGTGTCTTTCGAGCAGACAGCAGGCCAAATTCGGTGAACTTGGCAGTGCGTGTTTGTCGCACATAATCGACAATCCGCACGCCCCTAGCCTGCTCGCCAAATTGGGCCCCAACGAGGACGCGTATAGTTTGACGCTTGCGCAGCTTGATGGCGTTTTACTCCGTATTCATTATTACGCCGCCAAAGGCGCGCTCACCGTCGACCCGAGCAGTATGCAAAACGGCGTTGACGTAGAAACATTCGGTACGCCGCATACGCATCGGGGCCATATTTCTTCCGTTGTGCCGATAGGTCGGTTGATGCATTACTGCTTTGCCGAGACAGAGGGCCGGGATTACACGGCGGGAAGCTTACGATATGAAGAAGCGCCGGGCTTTCCGGGAAATTACCGGCGCACCATCATTACGCCGCACCATCAAACAGGGTTGGAATATCTCGGTACGTCGGCCTTTGACAATGGAAACGGCTACCTGATGAACAAGAAGACTATTCATGTGGTGAGCTGGCCAAAACCCACGGTCACTGTTTTTTTAAGCGACTTTGCAGAACCGCAAACTACCACGGTGTATCAGCCAGTGAGTGGCGAGAACGAAGTCGAGCGGCAGCGCCATTTGCTCGATCCTGCTGAACGCCAACAAGTGTGGAATGATTTTAAACAACTGGTTAGCCGCGAGCTGTATTAGGCCGCTTCGGCCGTTCGTTGAAATGCAAAAGCGACGTCTTGGGAAAATAATGCCGGTTCCAGACCCTGCTGTTCTAATTTCGTGCCCATTTGCTGCAACTAGTCAAGATAGACCATCCCCGTGTTTGCTTCCATTTTTACTTGGGCAGGATTAGCGCCAAGACTCAAGACGCCATATAGTGCTACCCGCCGGGCAAGGTTTTGGGTAATTTTTTCAGCCGTATCAGGATGCAAATGAAACAGAACGTTATTACACATAACAACGTGTGCAAGTGTGTCCGTGGGCAAAGCCTGCCGAAATAACCCTAAAGCATTCAGTAGGCGCTACTTTTTCTAGGGTGAGCCCAAGCGCGTCATTGAGTCGTGTATCAGGGCGAAATAGCTCTGAATACGGGATGACGGCGGATTATTTCTTTTGGAGTGCGAGTTTGAACCACGGGCCTCGAGCGATCTCATAATGATTTTCAGAAACGGGAGTAAACCACTCGCTCGCAAGTTCTTTGATCAGCGCGGCATTGTAGTAGTAGAACATTCGCTTGCCGTACTTGTCTTCTTTGACTACTTCCTCATAAGCGGGACGTTCTTTGAGGGAGACAAACAAAATGCCGCCTTTTCGCAAACCGGTTGCAGCTTTTGCGAGCGCCATTTTCATGTCGGTTTTGTTGACGTGTAACAGTGATGCAAACGCGTAGATAACATCGAGATCGCTTGGGTAGTCGTACGTTAAGGCGTCGGCTTTCACAAACGATCCTTCGGGCACTTGTTTGCGCGCAATTTGCAGCAATCCCTCGGACGGATCGTAGCCTTCGTACAAGCCGACATGTTTCACGGTTTCTTGGGCGTCACGGCCATCGCCGCAACCGATTTCTACGACGCGGGCGTTCTTGTCGGCCGCGGCCAATTTTAGAGCGAGCTCGATATCATCGGTGCGTACACCAATGGTGCTGAAGTAATCGGCCAGTTCTTGGGCGGAGTTGTCATAAGTTTTAACTGTTTCAGTATTCCAATCCATGCAAGCACTATATCGCACGACAAGCGATACTCAAAAATGTTAGTCGTCTTTTTGTAAAAATTTGAGACTTGGCAAAGCAAACAGATTCGGTTGGGATGCGGCGGCCTCCTGCAATACACCGTACGCTGCCGTAAAATCTCCCTGGCCAATAGACGTAAAGGCGGGTTTTCGAACTTCTTTTTGTACTTTATCGCGTTGGGGTGAACTCAAACCATGTAGGTTGATGTTACATGCCGCTGTGAAAACCGATCGGTTGTACGGGTAAGCACTTTTCCATCTTTCTTGCATGGCGTCACGAAGTATCGGGCCCGAGCGGGATCGGTAGCCAAAGTAGTAAGCAATCCCCTTGTTGTCTTGAGCTTCTGTGCCAGCGAGCTTGGTATGCCAAAAGTGTGCTTCTTTACCCGGGAGTGTCCGGGTATCCCCTGTAAGTAGCGGGCGCACATATCCGCGAGCTCTCCTGCCGGCCGTTTGGTACAATGCCAGCAAGGCGCCTATACCCTGCAGATCCATGTCCCACTCGGCATGCTCCATAGCGTTTAGAACGGCAGTGCCGATCGGCACATTTGCGGGGTTGGATTTCTTTGTACCAACTGTTCGTCCCATGGCGTCAACAAGGATGCTCGTATTGACCACGGTAGCCCCAAAACTTGCTTCAAGAATTTCAACCGCAGCTACGATGTTTCCATATGAGATACGCGTTGCTGTGGCATTGGAGGGGAGATCGTCGCGAGTTTGATATTCGGTTTTTCCTCTTGTAAAGGTCTCGATGACCGCCGGGGTGCCGAGTTCCTGGGCCAGTATTGCTTGATGGACTGCAATGCCTCCGCTGGCTTCGGCCACTCGATCAAGGTGCTGAGCACCTACCTCCAGTCCGGCCGACACAAACGTATCGACACTGATAAGTGGAGCGTTGTTTTGTAAAAACGCAGTTTGTTCAAGCAGGCTTTGCGCGTCCCAATCTTTCGGCAAGTCATAGGGTAATAATTCTTGTTGCGAGAGTGGCGTAGTAATGGGCAAGCAAAATTCAGTCGTCGGCATGGTCAGTTATTTAAACATAACTCGTCGTGATACTCAAACAGTAAAAGTGAGGAAAAGGTTTATACAATATTTCAATCATTAAGCCTGGACAAAACTTGCAAAAGCTGAACGATCGGTATAATATTTGAACGTGCGTTCAAAGAAAGAGCTCAAACTTACTCGCATACAGCAAATCCGACGGCAGGATATTATTGATGCTGCAATAAAAAACATCAATCACAATGGGTATGCTGCGGCGTCTATAATGACGATTGCCAAAGAAGCCGGGGTGAGCAAAGGGACGATTATGTACCATTTTGCCTCCAAAGAGGAACTAATGGCGGCAATCGTCGGCACGGCCTATGCGGAAGGCGCTGCATATATGAAGCCGCGCATTGACGCCGCCGAGGGTATGACCGGCAAGTTAGTGGCATACATTACCTCTAATATCGAGTACCTTGCGCGGCATGCTGCTCAGATTGCAGCAGTTCATCAGGTAATACTGAGCACGCCGCAGGTTGACTATAGTGGCAATGCCGTAGACTTGCTCGAATTGCTTTTTCTCAAAGGTCAAGCTGCCGGAGATTTTTGTGCGTTCGACGCCAGAACCATGGCAGTATCGCTGCGCTTTGTGATCGACGGATCATCGTTTTATCTCTTGGAAAACCCAAACACGGATTCCAAGAAGTATGCAGAATCGATCTGTCAGATGTTTATACGAGCTACTAAAAAATAAAGGAGATACCATGAGCGAACACCTACACAACACTATTGGCAAAGCGAAAAAAGTTGCCGGATTATTTATTGCCTGGAACGTAGCGTTCTTTATTGCGGCGTTGTTCCTGAAACATACCATGCAGGGTGATACGGGAGACGTTGTCCTGGTGCGCGGTGGCGTATGGGCTGTGGGCGGACTTATTTTGCTATTCCTCTTAAGCCAAATGTCTCGAGGGAAAAGAAGCGGCTGGCTGCGACTGAGCATTATTAGTGTGCTGGCGCCGATTGGAGCGGTGGCTTTCGTGGTATTCACCCCCCACCTTCCCTTGTGGTTTGATGTGGCGCAGGCCGGTGGTGCGGTAATGCTGTGTACGATCGCGGTGCTTGTGCTCAACAAAGAGACGCGTAAGCAATTTCCTAAAGTGCCGAAACGATAATAGATAATATATGAAAGAAAAACGCCCCGGCTTTTAGGCTGGGGCGGTTTCTTTTGGGCTTTTGATGAGTCTTTACGTTTTTTTGTGCAGAAATGGCAATTTACAACAGCTTGCCCGGCCATTTGCTAGAATGGGGGGATGAAAGAAATCCAACAAACCTACGAGATCAATGCGCCGCGCACCAAAGTGTGGTGGGCCTTAACCACAGCAGAGGGCGGCGAGGCATGGGGCGCCGGCCCGGCCAAAATGGATGCCCAGGGAGGCGGCGAATTCAGCTACTGGGACGGCGATATCCATGGCGTCAATACACGCGTTGAACCCGAAACCATGCTTGTCCAAGACTGGTATGGCCACGACGACCCCACGCAAAAGTTTAACGTCACCTTTACGCTCGAGGACCATAATGGCGGCACATTGGTACATTTGCTTTATACCGGCGACATCAAAGACGAGCAAAAAGATATCAAAGATTGGCAGGAATATTACTTTACGCCGATCAAGGCGCTGCTCGAGGCGTAAGCGACCTTAGTTTTAGGCACCAATTGCACTGAGCGAGCGAGCTATGATGAGCCGCGCGGCTTCACGGTCAATGCGACCGAGACCGCAAGCGGCGCTTACGTGTCGTACTTCTTGCCCGGTGGCGTGCTCGATCATGCGGGTGATTTTTCTTTGTGTCGGCAGGTCGTTAGCTTCGTGAATATAACCGTAAATGAGGCGCGGCGCGCGCGTACCCTCTGGTCGTGGCATGTTGTTGAGTGCGTCTGAAAGCTCGCCCAGCGCTTCGTAGTGTGCGCCGTCGACTGGCGGCGGGTTTTTGCCCGAACCAAGCGGTATCTGCATGCCGTTCAGTACCCTGCCAGCCGGCCAGTGGCGAATGAGGGCCAGTCCGAAATCGACGAGGGTTCTGGTGGTCAGGCTGCTGTACTCGTGGTGTTCAAAATCTCCTTTACAGAGGTGAACGTCTACTTCTGCACCCTCCGGGAAACCGGCGATTTGCTTGGCATTGTCGTGGGCCAAGATGTCGCCAATAACGCGGTTGGTCGCCGGTTGAATGCTCGGCCACATTTTATTCATGCCAGCGGGCTCGGCGGGCAGTTCTACTTGGTATCGAAAGTCGGTGTTCCTATCTTTGCCCGGTGTTCCTACAGCTGGATCAGTGTTTAGCGTGTCCACTACGTGCTGGTACAGCTCCGCAAAGGGTCGCTGGTAGCGCAGTAACCCGTTTACGAGCGAGGCGGTGGTGCCTTCGCGGCGGAAGGCGAAAATCGCCGGGTTGAGCGGGCTCGGCAGTCCGAATTGATATCGGAGGTCCGGTCGGCCGTATTGTTTGCGGAGCTCTTGGAACGTTTCCCAGTTTTCGCGCACCGGTTGGACATAGATTTGTTCGAACGCCGGTTTGAGCGGTCCGGCGGTAAACTTTTCGCCTTTTTTAACTTCGTAACGCCACTCGTTATTAAGGTAGTCGTTGGGAATTGGCTTTTCGTTAGGCTCTCGAAGATGGAGGGCGGCATGCTGCTGGAGCACCTCAAGATCTGAGTCTTTACCGCCTGGTCGTTCGCCTTTTTTGCTGGCAATCCAAACCGGTTTGCTCGCCTCTGCGGGTAGTGATTCCAGGTATGGCCCGGCGAGTCTCATCATTTCTGCCATTGCTGCGGCGTTGACTTCTTGCGAAGTCGTCGCGTCGGTTGCTCCCTCGGCCACCACGGGATACGTCCCCACAAAGTGGACGCTTCTATCAAGTACTTCTGTCATACGATCACCTCCTACGGTTATGCCAATTATAAAGCTATACCATTAATTTTGTATGTGAATTTCGTCGCATAACGTGACTATAAAATTTTTCGAACAGCGGCAAGGTTGTTGACTGGACTTTTCGAGCAGCCGAGTGGTTCGGCAAACGTAATACCGAGGGTTTTCATCGCACCTAAGCATAACACTTACTGTTATTTACGTCATTTACTATTAGGCAGAAGCTTCGGGCGATTGGGCAATCCAGCATTGTTCGGTTTCGAGCACTCCGATCATTTCGGCGGCAGTCGGTTCGCTCAAAGGTACGACCGCTTCCGGGCCGAATTTAAACGTGGCAGTTCTAAGCACGAAGTTTTCGTTATATAAACTATCGGTATTGGCTGCCGCGAGTGCCGCTTGGTAGTGATGATCACCTACGACCATAGGTCTTTGACCCGGTATAAGAAATACATGGGCAAAATCTTCACCATTTTGTACGACCACCTGGCGGGCGTGTGGTTGCAGTGGTTGTTCGGTAAAGTGGCGACGCGACGCGGCCGTTGCCCATACACTGTTGAGGCGATTGCCTCGTTTGCTGAAAATATTGCCAAAGTCGGTCGTACCTTCAAACTCGACACAGTCCAAAATATGACCGGCAAGCAATGCTTTTGCTTCTGGTGTGCGGGTGGCAGTAGTGAGGGCCTCCCAACTGTCCCAACCATCACTTCCGGGGGTAATTAAGCCGAGGTGGGCGACCTCGCTTGCAATTGCCCTTCGGTGGATATCGTCGACTACCGCGGGCAGTCGATCTCGCTCAAAATGTGACATGGTATGGTTATTAAAGTACTTTCCATATAAAAAAGCAACCTATGTTTTAAGATGTGCTGCTTCCAGTTATTAAAATCGTATAAAATAAGGGGTATACTAAACCCATGATTGTACTGCTCCACTCTTCTAAAACGATGCGCGATACGTCGGTTGCAGGCGCAAAAGTGCCACCGTTACTACCCCTGGCAAAACAGATCGACGCGTATCTGAAAACATTGTCGGTGCAGGAATTGGCGCAGAGTATGCATTTGTCGCCTGCCCTTGCGCAGAAAACGCACGAGCTCGTGCAAGCCTGGAACACCGAACCCGGCCGCCAAACACCGGCAATTGATGCATTTATAGGTGATATTTATAGCGGCTTGCGCGCTAACGACTTCACGCCCGAAGAACGCGAATATTCCCAGAAAACGCTCTTTATTTTATCCGGTCAGTACGGCGTTTTACATGCGCTTGACGGGATTTTTCCGTATCGGCTCGAAATGGGATACAAGTTGCCCGCGGCCGAATTTCACAATCTGTACAAATTTTGGGGCGAGGCTATTGCGCGCTGCTTACCGGCAAGCGGAACGATTGTAAACGCGTCTTCCGCGGAATATATGCAAACGGTTTTGCCTTTTGTGGATTCGGCGCGTGTGGTAACGCCGCAATTTTTGACCATTGACCCAAAAACCGGTAAGCCGACCTTTAAAGTGGTACATGCCAAGATTGCCCGTGGCGCATTTGCGCGGTGGATGATCAAAACACGCGTCCAGGAAGCGACACGGCTGAGCGGATTTAACGACCTCGGCTATCAGTACGACCCTGCCCTTAGTACGCCGGACCAGCCTACCTTTGTCTGCCAAACCTTCAAAGGCAAAGGGTTGAGTATGAAAACGCCAGTAAAAGCATAATTTTGACCTGTCTGCCTCATTTGTGGTAGGGTTTTTATATGACGCAATCTATCGGTGGATCTAGTGGCGAAATTGCACATGCAGATCTGTTTCCGTTGGTGGTACTGAGCGAACGCGCCCTTAATCTCGCCCAGCGAACCGGCGTGGTAGCTATTCAGCCTAGTCTCGAAGAAATGCAGGCGGTGCGTGAAATTACCGGTATACCGCATATACCGGACATTACCGTGCTCCTCGAATATACAAAAAGTCGGGATCCTTTAAAATTCGACCCCAAGCCCACAGAAGTACATGATGACTATCCTTTTTACCCTGTTGCCAGTCTCGCGTCAGGAGAAATTACGCCTATTCGTGCTGGACAGCTTCGCCGCTACATGGAAGCCGGTAGAACGCTTATCGACCTGACAGTTGAAGATACATTTGCCGATCTCTCAACTTCGTATGCTCGAAACGTTGAAAAAAGTAGATATACAAATTTTCGAGGTATAATCGGTGACATGCCCAACGATTTTACTCGTCTCACGCGCTTTTTGTCTCGGGGTAAGCTTGATCCAAAAACCGCGTCTGATCGCCGTATCGAGGCGGCGGCACGGCACAAGCCCTACACAGTTACCTACCGTCCTGGAACAGATGTACAGACCAGTCCGTAGTGCCAAAGTATAGACTTTTTTGGCTAATCATGCTATAATATGCGCATTATGGCTAAAGCAGAGCTTCCAAAGGATTTACCAGTAAATCCGTACGAGAAATTAACTGTCGAGCCCGACAGCGAAGCGCTCCGCGCATTAGAAATCCCCAATGATGATGCCTTGGCCGAAGTGGTCGCAGAGCATGCTAAAAAGAGCAAACGTATCGATAAGCGCATCGTAGTGCTCAAGGCTCCTGCCCCAGAAATTTCCACCTCTGGCGATGCTATACCACTGGCGAGAACACACCCCATGCCTCTACCCAAAGACCCTAACGATACGTTGCTTGGTAAAATGCGCAGCGCCTCGGGCGGTAACCTGGCACGAGTAGTTGTGGCTACGCTCGCAACGTCGGTACTTATTGGCGCTGGCGTTGCTTATGAGACTATGGGTCCCAACGAAGCGGCAGCCGCTTCTGGCTCAGCCGAACATCGTGCCGTGCAAAATCCCGACAAGCTTCGTGCCATTGGTTTGTGTGCCAACGAACTCACCGCTCAGGCTGAATTCAACCAACGGGCCGATGTTAAGAGTAGCATCGGTTTTAGTGCCGATGATTACTATAACGCTGCACGCTTTGCCGCGGCCAACAACGTTCCCTGCTCACCTGATCGCAGTGCTGTAGTAAGTGGTAGCGACGAAGACATGAAAGCGGTAAGAGCCGAAAATATATCGGCCTTTGACGCTGACACAGTTTGTGATCAGCTGACTGTTGCCGAGCGCGGCGGAGCTGGCGGTGGCAGCACGATTGTCGCTGCCATCGATCGGTCGATCATCGCCGACTTACAGCTCGACTGCCGATAAAATTATTTGTGATACGGATGCCCGGCACTGATGGTGCTGGCTCGGTACAGTGTTTCGAGCAAAATTACCATCGCAAGGTCGTGCGGAAATGTCAGTTTTGAAAAGCTGAGTTTGGTGTGCGCTTTGGCGATGACGTCTTCCGGCAGACCCTCAGGCCCGCCGATCATAAAGCAGAGTTCTCTGCCTTCTTGGGTACGCTTTTCTAAAAATTTAGCTAACTGCGGGCTGGTCAGTTGTGGCCCGTCGATTATCAAAGCAATCAGATGCGCCGAGCCGGCGGCTTGTAGCAAATGCGCGCTGTCGTTTTGCTTGTCGGCGACGTGCGTTACGTGCACGCTGTGCATGTGCTGCAGGCGCTTAAGGTATTCCTGCCAGCCGAGTTTGGCATAGCCGAGCTTTGGTTCGCCCACCGTTACGATATGCAGTCTCATAGGCCGTACTTCCACCGAGATTCACGTAGTGTTTCCCTTGCCCGATGGAGAAACACTTTTGCGTTGGCTGCGGTTATTCCGAGTGCCTCGCCGATTTCTGGGAGCGTAAACTCAAGGGCGGCAAGCTGGAGTACCTCGGTGCGTGTTCCCGTAGATCGAACGTCCGTATCTAACGCCGCGATCGCCTGTCTTACTGCGTGGTACATATCGATCAGCTCGCACACACTTGGTGCTGGATCACCCTTGTCCAGAGTTCGTTCAACGGTTTCAGAACAAACCGAAGCCCCGAACATTACTTCTTGCTCATCAAGGGCGCGCCGGCGCGCAACGACCGTTCCAAAAGCCGCAGGCTTTTCGAGGGATTTTTTTTGCTCTGCAAGCCAAGTAGCGACTGCTGCTTCTTGTGCCGCGTCTTGCGCGGAGTGAAAATTGCCATGAACGCGCATGGCCGAGTGAAAACCCGCGGTGTAGATTTCATGGTACTGTTCGTCACTAAATGCTACGACTTCGGGGTTTTCGTGGCTACTCATAGGCCGAACGCTTTCCGACTTTCTTGTAATTTTGCTCTACTGCGTTGCAAATGTCCTTTTACCTTGTCGGTACTTATGTCGAGCAACTTGCTAATCTCGGTGGGTGTAAACTCGGCCGCGGCGAGCTGTAATACTTTTGTACGGACGTGATTTTCTCGCTCCCGGTTCAGTGCTTCAACCGCCTGTGCTAATGCGTCGCAGGTATCGAACATGTCGTATTGGCCCGATTCCGCATGATCTTCTTTGAGTGCCCAATCAACCACTTCGGAATTTACTAGCGGTGAGTTTTGGGGCGATCTCACGTGATCAATGGCGGCATTTCGTGCACTAACAGCGGCGAACGCAATGGGACTGTGAAGGGGGGCTTCAGATTGTCCGGCTTGCCACAGGGCGACTGCTCCCTTTTGTGCATGGTCTTCCGCGAAGTGGTAATCTCCGTGTACCTTCATGGCCGCCCACTTGCCGCGCTCTAAAGCCCGCCGGTATAGCTCATTGTCGTACGGCTCGGCAGTAGATGCGGCGATTATTTCGGGACAGCTCATAAAGCTCTTAGAATAGCGATATTTTGCTCATGCTGCAAGTGATACTGTTTGTCTTGCATGAAATCGTGTATGGCGCGCTCGACTCCCGGCAATGTTTCGCGTTTATAATCGTGCACCAAAACTACGGCGTTTTCGGCGAGCTTCGGCCACACCAGTTTGAGCGATGACAAAATTGAGTCGTAAAAATCGCCGTCCAAAAATGCAAAAGCGATGTCGTTTGGAACTCCGCTCGGGGCAAGTTGGTCGAACCAGGCTTTATGTGTTTGCGGCGGCGCGAGTTTCGCACGCTGGAACTCCCGTAAAAATTGTTTTTTGCTTACCAAAAGCTCTCCTGCTTTAAAGTCGATACCGGCGGCGTTTTGATCGGCACTGACTTTGGGTGGGAGGCCTTCGAAAGAATCGTACACGTGGAACTCTCGGCTGCTCGATTGGTTATAGACATCGAGCAATCGCCGCATAAACAAACTGGTAGTGCCGATGTAGCAGCCGAATTCCACGATATTACCGGGGATATTTTGCTGTAGTACGCGTTCTAGTTCACGTAAAATGACGGCGATTTCGCCCCTGCTGACTTGGTTGGAAATCAACGGATATTTAGCAAGAAAGCTTTCGTATTTCATATGGCTGTCCTTTTGGTGAGTGTGCCGAGCTTGGCTTCGGGTAGCTCGTTCCAATCCGAAACATAGCGCGGCGAGCGAAGCTGGCGCTTGGGTTCCCACGAGTGGCTGAGGTCTTCGGCAGCATAGTGCACGCGGTTTTTGCCGTAACGTTTGTTGATGGTGTCGATCGCTTTCATGCGCGACATGCTGCGGTCGTGGCGGTCGGTTTGCACAAAGCCCAGCAGATCGGTTTGGAGGTGGCTGGCGGGCACAAAATCGTATAATAGCACGCCGGCGCGATGGTACCGCTGACCGCGGTCATAGAGCGGTTGAAAAGCTTCGAGTAATTTTGAGATGAGCAGTCCTGTGTCGTTTGTTGGAGTATCAAAGTGAATTTCTTCGGCCCAGCGACGATAGCCGGGTTTGTTGCGATTGGTGGTTACAAAGAACGCGGCCTTGCGTGCCAACAGGTTTTCTCCGCGGAGTCGGCCGGCGGCTTGCGCGGTGAGACTCGCAATGGCTGATTCGAGTACATGAAACTCGCTGGTGTCTTCGCCAAACATACGGGTGCGAGACAACGACTGGCGAATGCTTTTTTCGCGCTCGAGCTCAAAACAGCTCGTGCCGCCGAGCTCACTCACCAGCTGCCGGCCGCGAATACCCATGAGCTGCTGTGCGCGTTGTGGCCGCAATCGGCTCAAAGTGAGGGCGTTGCCTAAACCTTCTGCGCGGAGTTTTGGTGCCAGCCGCCAGCCCACGCCCCAGATGTCTTTAAGCGGGACGGCGCTCAATAGCGCTTCTTTGTCTTCCGACGGCATATTTATGAATGACAAAACTCCTTTGGAGGACTCGCGTTTTTTGGCAAGGTCGGCCCCGAGCTTGGCCAGTGTTTTACTCGTGGCAATACCAATCGATACCGGCACGCCGACTTCGCGTAAAATACGATCCCGGACCTGTTTACCCCACTCGTTATAATCGGTGATGTGTAACTCGGAAAGGTCAAGAAATGATTCATCAACCGAATAGACCTCGATACGCGGTGTTACTCGAGTGAGCACGTCGGTAATTCGGCGGGAAATATTGCCGTACAGTTCAAAATTGGCTGAAAATTGTATCACCCCGTACTGTTTGAACAGTTCACGGAGCTTAAAAACCGGTGCACCCATCGGTACGCCGATTTGTTTTGCCTCGTTGCTTCGTGCTACTACGCAGCCGTCGTTGCTACTTAAAACAACTACCGGCTTACCTTCGAGGTCAGGACGAAAAATCCGTTCCGAACTCACAAAAAAGTTATTGCAATCAATAAGGGCAAAGATGGTTTTGCTCACTCGTTTGCCTTCCGAAACTGGTGGATGGTGCTAGTGATCACGCCCCATGCCGTTTGATTTTCACCGAGGGTTTCGTAACGCGCAATGCGAAACGTGTCGTCGTCCCACCACACCACGAGGTCGGTTTTGCGCGGATCGAGCGCTTTATCAACTACCGCGACATCGCCGTCAAAAATACCGAAATCTTCTCCGCTGTTTCCGCGTACGCGAAACAAAAACGTGCTTGTGGCCCGTCGAATCAGCAATTGATTGAGGTCGAGACTCACCAAATTTTTATCGGATGCGGGGTTAGGAAAACCAGCGTGGATCGAAACGCCGTCTCCTGCTTGCTCATGCATGCTTCTATTGTACATCGAGACAATCTAAAACGTAATTGTGCAATTGGGTGCATTCATGGTATTACAATAGGAATGGCTGAAATTGCGTCCACTGATTATGAAAGCTTTGAAACATATGTGTTATTGAGCGATGGTGCATTCGATCAAGCGCGTGGTGCGGGCATACATAACATAGCAATTGACCAAACCGTGCTCAAAGAGGCGGTGAGTAGCCTCGACATGCGTTCTTCTCACCTCCCGACGCTTGCCGTAGTAGGTTTACTTTCCGATGGCAGTTGTAAAACAGAGAAGTTCCGCGAACGCTATGAAAGTGCCGACCCGCCTACCTATGTTAGAGGTTTATCGCTTTGGGAAGATGCGCCGCCCATTATTTCCCGGATTGGTCAGCATGCACGTCACCTTAGGTGCCAGACGCTTTCTTTTATAACGGTCAACTCACTACTCGATCCTACCGATCACTATACTGCTTTGCTTGAAGGCTTGGCCGGCGTGCAGCACGCCGAGACGCTCCACCGCGAAGAAGAATCAATCTTTAGGCGCGAGCAGGTTATGCCCCGGGAAGTTCGTATAGACCCCATCTACGCTCCACGTGATGCCTTTATGCAGCACGCCAATGAGGTGATTCAAGCCAGTCAGGCTGAAGACGATGTCCATCCTTCGCCTTTTGTCGTAACGTACCGCTAACTATTTGATAGTATCAAGGAATTCTACGAGCTCGCGCGGTGTGACCTCGGCTTTTACGATATAGCCATCGGCTTGGTGTTCGATGTCGGCCCGGATATCCTCGCGTTGTTCCAGGTTGGTGGTAATAATAATCTTGGCGCGAATTTTATTTGTTCCGAGCGGACTACGAAGATGCCGGAGTACTTCAATACCGGTAATTGTCGGAATCATCAGATCGAGCAAAATGATATCAAAAGTGTCGGTTTTAGCGAGCTCCAGCCCGCGTTGGCCGTCGACCTCTACCGTAACTTCATACCCTGCCCGCGTTAAAGCGCGAGCGTACAGTTCGCTAATAAAGTGCTCGTCTTCGATGCACAAGACTTTACGGCCGGCTGGCGGCGGTGTCTGGGCGGGTGTGGTGTCATCAGTATTCATAGTTATCTCCGATAAAGCGAATGATTTTTAATCCAGCCGTGGGCGCTGCGAACAATGTCCGTATTATCGCCGTTTTTCTTGCCATCGGCAAGTTGTGCGTAGGGGACGAGCGTGAAACCGAAGATGCTGCCCTCGCCTTCTTTGGATTTGACCCAGATCTGGCCGCCATGCGCAGTGACGATTGCCTTGCTCAGGTACAGCCCGAGCCCAGTACCGCCGATTTGTGATCGATTGCGGTGATTGCGGTAAAATTTATCGAATAAGTTATCAATGGCGCTGGCTGGCACGCCGACGCCGAAATCTTGGACGGTTGTTTCGACTAGCCCTTCTTGGTTGAGCCGTGCGCTGATTATGATGCGTTTGCTATCGGCGCTGTATTTTATGGCGTTATCAATGAGGTTGTCGATGACTTCGTACACGCTGACGCGATCCACACCGACCGTCGGCAAGTTTTTGGCAATATCGGTTTCGAGCTCAATACCTCTCACCCGAGCCCGGAGGGTCATAGTACTTACGGCGGTTTGGACAATCTCGGGCCAAGATTCTTCATGTAGTTGCAATTCCAGCTGGTCGTTCTCGATTCGTGCCACGTTCAAAATGTTATTTACGAACGTCGAAAGTTGTTGCGACGCCGCATTCATTTTGTGCATAAAATCTTTCATTTCGGGATCAAGCTGGTCGGATAATTCTTCTTCGAAAGCCTCGATATAACCCCGAAGCAGGGTAAGCGGTGTGCGCAGCTCGTGTACGGCCAGCGCCACAAAGCCCACGGCTTGGTCGTCTTGCGAATACTGGTCGGTGTGGTCGAAAAACACGAGCATCGTTTGGTAGCCACCTGTTTCGGCTCCGTTGTAGTACGCTGCCAGGTCAAACTGTAATGCTGATTTTTTGTCGGGCAGATGCAGTCGTACGCGTTCCCACGTTTGCGAATCGACAGGTTTGTTTGTTTTTGCTGCTTGCAACCAATCGTCAAAGGTGTGCTCGCTGGTAAATGACATATCGATTACCGAATATAAATTTTGACCGATCGTATCGGCGGCTGAGCGCTCCAGATATTTGAGCATCATATTGTTTGCAAACAACACGGTTTCTTTGTCGTCAAGCACAATAAGCGGCAGCGGCAGATTGTTGGCAATGAAGTTACTTTTGAGGTCGGAATGTTTGTGTTTGGATATACGATCAATGTTGTCGGCCACGCTCGCCAGCTGGTAGATGTGCGTTACCAAGCTTGTAATGAGTTCTTTGCCCAAATGGTTTTTGCCAAGGTCGGGCGCTGGTGTGTTAGCAGTATCGGGAGCGATATGCAGAATTGCCTGCCAGATTACTTTCGTTGGCTGCGTGAGGTAGCGTGCACTGGCCCACGGTAATATCGTCATGGCGAACAGCGATACGATGACGACTGCGGCGATGAGCTCATAGCCGTTTAATTTTAGTACGTGCTCGGCGACCCACCAATCACCTAGAACGATCAAGTTGTCTACGAGAATAATCGCAAAAACATGGAGGCGAAATTGACTGGTAAGTTTTTGAAAGTGGTTCATCTATTTAAATGTTACGCCGCCGGCCGAACCCATGACGGTGATCCAGGTTTGCCCCGCGTCGAGCCGAAGCGGCTGACCTTTGGCATCGGTAAACGTGAAATTACTGGGGCCGTTGGGTTTATTCCAGGTGCCCTGCTGCATGATGCCATCTTGGAAGACGTACATGGTGCCGCTGCCGATGGTGTTATAGGCGGTGTGCAGGTCGTCGGCCTCGATGCCCTGCGGCATGACGAGTGCGATGACGACTTTCGGTGTGATTTGCGTTTTATTACCGGCTTGGTCGACTTGGACGTGGGCTGCTCCGCCCTCACTGCGGACGTAGCGGTTATTGACTGTGTCGTAATCCCAATGCGAGTTGTAGTAGTAGCTGGAGATGGCGAAATCTACACTGCGAGCATTAGGGGCTTTGCTTGGCTGGTCGATTTTGCGTGGGAAGCTGGTGTATTTGCTGGCGCCGTAACCTTTTTTAGACTCAATAGCATTGAGATTGGCGATGCTCGTGTACACGTTATGTGGTGCATAGCGGCTTGAAATGCGGGTGTAGGAACCGCCGTTGGCAAACTGGTCGAGATCTTTAATGCCCCACGTTTTAATGTCGTTGAGCGCTTCAGGACTGCCGCCAACGTGTGCGAGCGAGGCGTCAAAACCTTGTGCCCACAAGAGGTAATATGGTCGTGCCGAGCGCACTGGCCCGAGGTAGCCGGGTGCCGTGTCTTGGAATAACGCCAAAAACCGGGTGATGCCGCCTTCGGCGACCGCCTCGTATACCACCCCCGCTTGGTCGAGCCCGGACTGCGGTCGGGCATCGGGGCTGTTTTCGATCATAACTCCGGTGACGGGGCGATCGTTGATACTGGCATCTTGAATCGGTAGTCCGGTAAGGTTCGAAACCAACACCGGTTTTTCGGCTGGTTTTTGCGCGGCTTTTTTAACCTGTCCAACCTTCGATTTGTTAGCCGGGTGCGCGACTTTCCAGGCCCAAAAACCACCACCAGCCAAAATAAGCACGCCCAAAACGATGCCCAAGATAATCCACTGTTTTTTGCTCAGATGGAATTTGCGTTTCTTTGGCTCGGGATGTTTGTTTAAATTACTGGTATCGAGCGTTGGCGCTTCGCCAAAGTCATGGCTTGCAGTAGTGTTAGCCGGATGCATATTTGTTTTTGGATCGAGCAGAGGGGCTTTACCCTCCTGCCCGCGAGAACGCGGGGAGAAATCATCAATCATAAGCACTATTGTACCAGCCTTTGCCAGGCTTTGGCGTTAAGCGGGTTATTTTTTGCCGATAAAACGGATCAAGTTATGCACACCCTTCGCCTGATCTTTGTAAGTCTCGCCGGCATCGTCGGCAAGAATGGGCGTGAAGCGATGCGCAAAAGCTTTTGCAGTTTCGACGGTAAAAAATCTTTTTGGCTTATCGTCGATATAAAAATAGTCGGCTTCTAACTTTTTGCCGGTGTTATATTGCGGATCACTCGTGCTATTAACGAAAAATGCCAGAATGCCGCCTGGTTTCAGTACGCGGTAGATTTCATCAAAGATCTGCTCAGTGGTTTTTTGGTCAAAATAATGCAGCGACAGATGCGCATAGACGACTTCGATACTATCGTCTCCAAAAGGCAGTGGTTCTTGCAGGTCGATCTGTTGTACGCACAGACATTGTTGTAATTTTTGCGGAAGTTTGTCGCGCAGGGTGTTAAGATTTTCAACCTCGAGGTCGGTGCTGATGGTGCAATAGCCATGTTCGGCAAAAAAGCGGCTGTCTTGCCCGAGTCCTGCGCCCAGCTCAAGTATCATCCCCTGCTTCGGAAAATGTGTGAGTGCGACTTCGGCGAAGAGCGACGGCCGATCCTTCCAATCTTGTTTCTTGTAACGATCGTGCAGCTCCTCCCAGGCAGTCATTTATAGCGCCTCCAGTGTTGCTGTGATGCGACGCAGGGCGACGTCGCGGCCAAGCACGGCAAGCGTTTCGGCTAGGCCCGGACTCGACGGCGCCTGTGTGGTGGCGATTCTGATCAGGCTAAACAGTACGCCGGGTTTTTGACCGGTAGTTTCGAGCAAATTGTTCAGCGTGGTGGTGAGTTGTTCGGCGCTAAAATCGGTGGCTTCGACGGCGGTTTTTGCTTGCTGGAGCAATTGTTTTAACTCGTCATGCGCAAATTTTTTGAGCTGCTTGTTGCCGTCAATTAGTTCCATATTGATCGGCAGATCTGTAAAGAAAAAGTTGGTTAATTCAGGCAATTCTTTGAAGAATTTAAGGCGTTCCTGCACCAGACCGAGCACTTGTTTTTTATAGTTTTCATCGTACTTTTGGGCGTTTTCAGGCCAAAAGTCGGCGACCTTATCATAGAGCGTATCGAGCGGTAACTCGCGGATATAGCTACCGTTCATCCAGATTAAACGGTTTTCGTCGAACCGCGCGCCGCTCTTGCCCACACGGTCCAAGCTGAATTTTTCAATGAGTTCATCACGGCTAAAGATTTCTTGCTCGGTGCCGTCGTTCCACCCTAGTGAGGCGATAAAGTTGAGGAGTGCTTCCGGAAGAAACCCATCCCGCAAATAGTCGAGCACATCTTTGGCGCCGTCGCGTTTACTGAGTTTCTTTTTGCCGTCGGCCCCTAAAATGTGTGGCGCGGTGGCGAGAAGCGGCCGGATAATGCCGAGCGCTTCATACAAGTTTAAGTAGTTTGGCGTGCTGGCAATAAATTCCTGGCCACGAATAACATGCGTGATTTCCATTTCGTAATCGTCGATGATGTGCGCGAAGTTATACGTTGGGTAGCCGTCGGATTTAACGAGCACAAAGTCGTCGATTACCTCTGGGCCGGTGCTTAAATCGCCCATGATTTCGTCGTGCCACTCGTAGGCTTTCGGGTCGGATTTAAACCGGATGGTTTTGCCCGCTTGCCACTCGGTTGAAAGTGTTTCCGGGCGGTGATTGCGGAACAAAAACGGGCGCTTTTCCGCCTGAGCCTGCTCGCGGAATTTTTGTACTTCCTCGGGAGTGTACGGATCAATATAGGCGCGGCCGCTGTCGAGCAATTTTAACGCAAATTTTTTATAAGCACCTTCGGCAACACGATCGCTTTGGCGATATGGTCCGAAAGGGCCACCGATATCTGGGCCTTCGTCGTATGTTAAACCGAGGGCGCGGAGACTTTCCATGAGGTGTTTGTCGGCGCCGGCGACTTCCCGCTTTTTGTCGGTGTCTTCGAAACGGAGTATAAACTGACCGTCATTTTGGCGCGCCAGCAACCATGCAAATAATGCTGTGCGAATACCGCCAACATGTAAATACCCTGTAGGGCTGGGTGCAAAACGAGTCCTAACCGTCATCGGCTTTTATTATAGAGGAAAATGAGCGCGAGCGGAAGCTCGTTAGAGTTTTAGGATCAGTCCACTACCTAAACTGAATTACATGCTGGCAGCGAGTTCGCTGATCTGGTTGTTGCTGAGTTCGGCGTTGCCTTTAATTTGGTACAGCACACCGGCGTTTACCCAAGCGGCATTCGTGTCGCCAAACAAGTAAATGGTGCGGCCACCACTCTCGATGGTCTGGTGGTTTTTGTTCGTAGTCGCTACCAGATTGTCATATAGGGTCGAGCTATCCCAGTTAGAAGGTTCTTGGGTAAGCTGAAAACCGGTGCCGTTGTCGGAGTGGAAACTGACCGTCACCTGTTTGTTATGGGAGCCGACGCCGCGGCTCATAGCATAGCCCACGGGTTCGTATGTGGGAAGCGAAGCGTGGAAGCCGGCGCGAACAGAGGCGATGCGCAGTTCGATGCTCGGTGCGTTCAAATACGCGACGAATCCGCCAATAATTAAGAAAGCGGTAATCCCTGCCAAAACGTTTACGAGGCGACGACGGTGGTTACGCTGTTTGCGGCTGGTCGCGGCCGGATGTTTTTGTTCATGGCTGGTGGCGTGTGCAAGGGCTTCTTCGAAAATATCACGCTTGGGTGTTGTGACTTGCGCCGGGGCATGTAGCTTTGAGGTTTGCTGCGGTGTTTGCACGGCGGCGTGTGGTCTCGTAGGTGTTACTGACGTGCGGCGAACCGGTGCGGCAATGGATGCACGAGATACCGGAGCGAGCTGGCGTGCGGGTGCTGCGAACTTCTTGATGGCTTCGCTTTTAGGCGTTTCCTGCGCGTGTTCCAAGCGGCTTGGATTGACTTGCGTAACTGATAATTTCGGCGCAATAGTACCGAGCGGTTTGGGCATAACCTCTGCGGGGGCTTGGGTTTTAATGGCAGGTTTTTTGTCGATTTTGGGCTTTTTTACCACGCTGCGCATAAGGGTTTTGGCGCGTTCAGGCTGATGTGCGCTCACGTGTTTTGCGGGACTGTGCGCAATAGGTTTTTGTTCGGGTTTTGGCGCCGGGTGCACCGGTATAAAAGCAGTAGCATGAGCAGCATTTGTGTTCACCTGCTTCGGAGGTTTTACGAATCCGTCGATAGATCGACCGCGGTGGCCGGTGGATTTGGCTATTCGATTGTGGGAGGGTGTGTGGGGAGCCTCACCGAGGAAGGTCCCGGTTACGGCGTCATATCGCTTACCGTTTAGTTCGATAACATTACTTTTTGCCACGTGTACTTTGCCCTCAATTAGTATTCCGCTTACGCTGGAGATTACACACATCTTACATCCAATCGGAGTCGCCCGCAAGTAAATTATTTGTTCAGCATTACCGGAGAAATACCCAAACTTATACTGGAAAAACCCAGCAATTCCTCTTATAATAAGAGCCAGTATATGGATTTTCTCGACCCACAGAAACAAAAGAAGCACAAAGTTCGGCTGCTCATCGGCTATGCGCTGATTGCAGTTGCGCTCGCCATTGCTACCACGATTCTTTTATATGAAGCGTACGGCTTTGGCATCGATAAGAACGGCAAGGTCATCCAAAATGGTTTGGTATTTTTGTCGACACGGCCGGATGCAGCCAATATCGTGCTGAACGATAAGATGAATAAAGCCGAAACCAACACACGCTTGCAATTGCCGGCAGGACAATATCATGTAAAATTGCAGCGCGATGGGTATCGGAACTGGGAGCGCGATATTGCGGTTGTCGGTGGCGATGTGCAACATTTTGATTATCCGTTTTTGTTTCCCAATCAGCTCACGACAAGCCCGGTCAAGCAGTATGCCACGGCACCGAGTTTAGTGTCGCAAAGTCCCGACCGTCACTGGGCAGTTGTGCAGAACTCCGGTGATTTTACTGCTTTTGAAGTGTTTGACCTCACCAAGCCAAAAGCGGCGATTGTGCCGCTGGCGATTCCTAAAAATGTCATTAGTGCCACTGACGGCGCACAGTCTTGGCAAGAAGTTGAGTGGTCCGACGACAATCGACACTTGCTCTTAAAACATCTCTACCAAAAAGCCGGACAGCCCCAGAATGAATATGTGATGGTTGATCGCGCTGACGTATCGCAATCACTTAATTTGACCAAAAGCTTGAATAATACTTCGGCCATCGTGCAACTGCGAGACAAAGCATATGACCAATACTGGGTTTATGAGCCTGCAACTAGCACACTCAGTACCGCAAGTCTTAAAAACCCTGGTCCCGAACCCTACCAAGAGCACGTCCTAAGCTTCAAGCCATACGGTAACGACAAAGTTTTATACGTGACCGACCAATCAACTACCCCAGGCAAGGTGGCGATCAAACTGCGCCAGGGCGATGAATCGTTCCCCTTACGCGAAGTTGCGCCTTCTTCGAGTTATCTTATCGACATGGCGCAATATGCCGGCGACTGGTACGTAATTGCGAGCTCACCGAGCGAAAACAAAGTCTATATTTATAAGAATCCGGTGAGCGAAGTGCAAGACAAAAAAGCGGCTTTCCCCTCGCCCCTCCGCTTGTTGAAAATCAACAACCCGAGTTATGTGGCGTTTTCGGCAAATACGCAATACGTTATGGCTGAGGGTGGCACAAACTTTGGCGTATACGACGTGTTTAACGAGCATCAATATGTGTATGGCGTCAATGCGCCGATGGACGAGCCGCAATCCCATGCTGTGTGGATGGATGACGCTCGCCTAATGTATGTGAGCGGTGGCAAACGCGTGGTATTTGATTACGACAGCACCAACCGTCAGACGCTTGATGCTACGCTGCCGCAGTTCAAGCCGATGTTCGACCGCGACTACAAGTTCGCTTATTCGATTACTGCGCAAACCCAAGCTGCAACGGCAACTAAGCCGGCGGTAACGGTGTATCAGATTGGTGACACCCCACTGTTGACTCCGAAAGATCAGTAAGTTTAGCGCAAAATCGAAATCTAATATTCGATTTCTATACCTTCGTGCCGAATCGCTTTGCGCTGCGCTCGCGCGCTTTTTGGGCTTCCACTTCGCGGTTTTTGGGTTCAGCATTGGTGTGAAGCTCACTCATGAGATGGCGTGCGGTGTGTGCAATCTCCTCTACTGCTTTATTGAATGCAGCCTCGTTGATGTGCGACGGGTGCGTAAAGCCCGAAATCTTGCGCACAAACTGCAGCGCGGCGTCGTGTAGCTCGTCGTCGGTAGCGACTGGTTTGAAATTGAATAATGGTTTGATGTTTCGACACATAATAGACTCCTCTAACTTGTAAGTATTTTACGTATTTTATGGGCTTGGCCAGCCGCTTCGTGGTGGTTCAAGCGATATGATTAATTCGTCAGCCACTTAATAAATCGTCCCCAAAGGGTTGGACCGTTGCTTGGCAGCGCGTTTGGATTGGTGGTTGTGCTGGTGGTCGGGCTACCAACGCTGTTTCCGGCCGGATCGGGACTTACCTGCTCACCCCACACCACAAGGCGATTAATCGACGTGCCCGGCGGATCGCAGGTAATAAGCGTCGCGGTCGCGGTTTTGTCGGCAACAGGGTTGAGCACGCTCACGTTGCTCGGGTTTACGATTTGTTTTTGGTAAACTTTGTAGCTGTAGACTTTGCCATTATAGGTGATGTAAAAGATGTCACCATTTTCGAGTGCGTGCAGTAACACAAAGGCGAATTTGTATTTACCCGGGTTAAAGATGTTGTTGCTGGAGTGCCCAAAGAACGCGGTGTTGCCCCGCTGGCCCGGCGTTACAGTGGTTGGATAATGCACGACACCACTGTCGAGCGCGTTCTCGATGGCGCCCTCGTCGGTAGTTTTAACGCTAAAATCGAGCGGAATCTGCACATTGATTTTCGGAATAATCACTTCGTTTTTATCAGTTGGGGCGACGCCGTCGGAGCTCAAGATAATCGGTGTGGCCGAAGCTTTGCGGCTCGGCTGAATAAAGGGCGCGATGACGACTTCGTTAAAGAAGCTAAATAAGAAAATTACTAGCACGATAACACCAGTGCTGATGCCAAAAATCAAAGATTTGAGGTGTTGCTTGGCCTTGGCTTGTTTTTCCGAGCTGACTTTGCTCAAGATCTGGCGTTTAATGGTACTGGCGCTTCGCCGATCACGATGCGGCAAAGCCGGCGGCGTTTTCTCAAAAACTGCTACTTTTGCTTCGGGCTCGAGTTTTTTAGCGTGTTCGGGTACGGGTTCGATTTCGTGTACCGCATGTTCGGAGGAAGCTGTCGGCTTGGTCTCGGCGTGTTGTTCGACAAATTGACTGTACTGCGAGGGGCGTCGTTCGTTGGCTTGGTAAAACTCTTGCCAGACTTCGTGCTTTTCGTTGTCCGGGAGCGCTACATAATACTGGTGCCAGGCGGTTTGAATCTCGGCGAGCGACTTGCCGGAGGTGCTGAGTTCCTGCATGTATTGCTGGTGCTTACTGCGGTGCTTGGGAGTTGTGTCGGCAATTTCAGCAATTTCTTCTTTGGCTTTCGGTTCGTTCTCGTATAGGGCATCAAGCTTGCGCCGGATTAGTGCGACGGCTGGATCTTCATCTTCAGCGGTTTTGTTTGTTACTTGAGCACTTGCCTGCTTTTTGGTATCAGGTTGGACAAGGTTAGCCAGTTGCTTCTCGGGCGGGAGCATGACCGCTTCGGGTTTGAGCTCGGACTTGGGTTTGTACGCGCCTGCGTGTGTCTGCTCCGGTGATTCGTGGTGGTGTACAATGGCTTTTGGCTCCGGAGCTGGCTTGGCTACCGGCTTGTGATGTGTCGGCTCTGGCCGGACGTCTGTATGAATCGGCTCAATACGCCCTGAACGACGCTTGCCCACGAGGTAACTATCGCTGTGCCGCTTTTCTTCTTTTTCGTCGTGATCATTCGAAAATAAGGGGTTTATCATTTTGGGCTCGATTTCTCTGTCTAAGTATAGTACAATCAACCCCTGAAAGCCTACCAGTAAAACAGTTTTCCCCGTGGGCGGGTGGCGGAATTGGTAGACGCGCTGGACTCAAAATCCTGTGAGCTTTCGCTCGTGAGGGTTCGATTCCCTCCTCGCCCACCAACAAAAACGCACTGCAAAGTCAGTGCTTTTTTGTTGGTTTGTTGAAGTGCACCTTCTGCTACATTGGGATGTTTGTCATCGTTTGCTCATCTATTGCCACTGCGCTCGTATTCGGCGTCGTTGCCACTCTTTTGCCGCCCTGAACTTGCCAATACGTTTGTGTTGCAACGCCTTCGATAACCGTGCCGTCAGCTGGCATGCCGCGCAAATGGTCGAGCGTGTTGAGGGTTTGCTGATTTACCCAGATTGCACCATTGTAGCCCGGAATGCCACCCTGGTTGTATAAACGAAGTGCTGCACCGCCCGCCGTTCGATACGTGATGCCAGTCTCGATTGACGCTACGAATTCACCGTTACTCGGGAAGGCATTCATGTGGTCGAGGTTGACGAGCGAGCTGTAATTGATATTCGGCATATTCGCACTAAAATTGGGCAAAATTCCCCAGTTGTATAGGCGTAGTGGCGCTCCGCCAACGAACTCATATATACCATTGCCGCCAGCTTCTTGTATGTTCACGAAAGTTCCGTCGCTCGGAACGGGATTCATGTGATCAAGATTTACCAGAGATTGATAGTTAATATCAGTGGGGTTGTAAAAGCCGGGCAATGATCCCCAGTTGGTTTGGCGAATTGGCGCACCCCCGACGAGCTCGTAGATGCCGTTCCCGCCCGCTTCGTGAATATTTATAAAGCTGCCGTTATTTGGCACGGCGTGCATGTGATCCAAATTGACCAGCGACTGATAATTAGCGTCGGCCATGGCGCCACCTGGAAAACTGCTCAAAATACCCCAGTTATATTGCCTTATGGGCGCTCCGCCAACGAATTCATATACGCCATTGCCTCCGGCTTCGTGAATATTCATGAACGTGCCATCGGCCGGTGTGAGTCGCATATGATCGAGCGTGGCGAGCGATTGGTAGTTGATGTTCCTGATCGTGCTTGGGTTAAAACCGTTCAGGGTCCCCCAGTTGAACTGCCTCACGGGTGCCCCGCCTATAAATTCGTATATGCCGTTCCCGCCCGCTTCCTGTATGTTTACAAAGGTTCCGTCCCGGGGATATGCAGGCATGGCGTTGACTTGTGCTTGCGAGACATCTGCTGCCTGCCCGTGAAATTCCGGAAGAACGCCCCAGTTATATTGACGGATGGGTGCGCCACCAACCATCTCATAGATGTTGCCCGTATCGGTAGCGCGTATGAAGGTGCCATCTGCATTATTGGAGGTATTTCCACTACCGGAACTACTTGATGGATGGACGCCGAAATCTACGAATTGAGTGAAGCCCATGTCGGAAGCTTTGCCAGTCCGGATATCTCCTTCGCCTTTTGCATTATGATTGTATTCTGAAATAGTGATAGTCCCATCGCTGTTTACAGATATAACATACGCAACATGGCCGTATGCATCGGATGGACTCGTTGGCTTAACTGCTGCGTCACCTGCTTTTGGCGTAAGCGATCTTTGGTCTTCAGCGGCGTTTGTGTACCAATCCCCACCGTTCCCTAGGTTATGAGGGACGCTTGCGCCAAGTTCTCCTAATTTCCAGGCTACATAGTCTGTGCAGTTGCGATACCCATAGCCTCGACTAGAAAAAGTCGATGAGTCGCCGTATACAGTCGTATGTTTGGGCCCCCAATCATAGTTCGCACAACTGCCGGATATACTGTATGGTGCATGCTCGCAAGGCGTGTTTGCATCGGGATAACCGAGATCGTCATAAGTAATTGTTTCTGCTTGTGCCTGAGGTGCGATTGCAGCTTCTCCGGCGAGCATGCTACTTGCAATCATCACGCCCGCTGCCATCGTGTTCACAATCTTGTTGCGCAGTTTAGTAGTCCATGCTTCTGAAATAGAGGTATATTGTTGCGTGTCTGCTATTTGGCTTGCAAACATTACCGCTTCTTGAATTTGCGAAGCCATCTCTAAGCTATCCCTTAAGGGTCTTTCTCCTACCATAGATATTTTTTAGCCTAGTATGAAATTGACTTTAATATTGACTGAGCAGTTTTGTAATCAGAGTTAGCTGTAAACTGAGCCGAGGACTCGCTTTGATAAGTTTGCTCCGAATCAAGAACGCTTATGGCCCGGAAGGTTGTGGAAACTCCTGGATGAAGCTTAGACTTCAAATAATATGTAGAGTCCGGTTGTTCCAATATCAACGCCTGGCCTGCTCCGCTATCAAGCTTGTATACGATTTGTTTTAGGTTGATGGCGCCGAAACCAGGCGCGTTAAATTGTGTGCTGTTGAGAGTTTGAACGCAGTCATTACATTTTGTATCAGAAGCATCGTTATAACTATTCATAGTGATTTGTATGTGAGGGCTGAGGATTGTAATGTGTTCTGCATTGTCTTTGCCCATAATTGAGCTGTATGTCCAATCTGTAGGATATTTAATCGAGAATCCGGCCATTGTAGATGTGGCCGATTTCCAATTTACATAGGGGTCCGCTGCTTGTGACCCGGAGGATCGCTTATTATTTGCCGTGCTGTTACCTGATTCAGTAGTCTTCGGCTTCTGGTCGTGTTTCCACACCCACCAACCACCTAGCCCAATAATTGCTATGATTACCACTACTATCACTGTTTCAATTGCCGAAAACCCCTTGGAAGAAACTTTATGTACCACCGTTATATCCTCTTACTATTTGATTATGCGCCATTATTCAACAAGTTGCCCCAAAAGCGCAAGCACAATTTTAAAAATCGCAGGTGCCGTATATAATAAATACGGTTAATTGGTTTGCATTGCAGGGCTATGTTGAAGATAAATGACGCATAAGAAAATATAAATAAGGGGAGGCTATGACAAAACGGCTGTCATACCTTTACCCTCCTCAATTTGGCGGCAAAGCCAACGCCGCCTCGAGGGGGTAATCAACGAGGCTTTGGTCTATACGCGCGGCAACGACTTCTTGAAGCGTGTCAAGACTTTGGGTTAAGGCTGTTTTCGGTGCCTGGCTGCTTGGCATACATGCTGGATAGCGTGTGTGTTTGTTTCCGTAATTCGATGCGCTTGTCTCTAGTAGCCTCCTCGATTTCTCCTACGGGTACCACCTGCTTTGACGCTAACTCGTAGGCAAAATGTCGTAATCCGGCAATTCTGCCCGAGATTTCTACTGCCCGAGCAGCCAAAGGATCAGACTCATGCAGCTGTTCTGCCAGCGCAAAAAAGTCCTCTGCCCGCTTTGGTTGAACTTCGCGCGCCATCAACATAAGTCGGAATATAATGACTTAGCCCTGAGCTGTCAAATAACGGCACGACCAGTTAATATTTACAAAGTCGGGTCGTAGACAATCAAGCTATTGTTGAGGATATTCATGATATCTTGGGTTACGACGTCGAGGCCGGTTTGGAGGTCGCACATAACATTGCGATCCTGGGGATAGCTTGGTGTTCGCTGCCAGGTAAGTTCATTTTCGAGTGCAAATACGGTCTGGTTACTGGCGGGCGAGTTCCAGGGATGACAGCCGGCCATAAGTCCGAGCACGCCCCGGCTGACTACTGCTTGCCCTGGTTGGCTTGGCAATGTGCGTCTAGTGGTCCCATCTAGATGCACGTGGGTGTGCATTACTTGTCCTTCATTGCTATAGGTAAAGTATTCGGCATGCTCTTGTTGGGCGGCAGTACGAGTGAGTGCAGGTAAAATTTGGGCGTTAGGATCGGCTTTCCGTGTGCCAAGGGCAAGAATAGTCGCTTCGCGGGTGGCTGCTGGACGCGTGTCACCCTTGCTACAAACAGCACGTTTTGCTGCCATGGCGGCCATGGCTACCACTGTCTGATGATTCCCGACGGTGGTGATATGGCGAATTGCGCGCGCGTCGTTATTCTCGGGGCCGTATGCCATAAGCGAGGGTGTGAGCACCATGCCATGTAAGAAAATTCCATACGAATCAAGTCGTGATTTATGTTGGGCGTCAAGCTGCTCATCGAGAGTGGGCCGCCTATCACGAATACTATAGGCGAGTTCCACGCGTGCCGATCGGGTACGCACGAGCAGATCCAGTGGCGTGACTCCCTCTGCTTGCATGGCCGCGGCTTCTTGGCGGAGCATTTCTATCTTATCTGACAGAGGCACAAGTAACGCATTGTTATAGGATTTTGGGGCCGCCGCCTTAGCCTCATTTTGTTGAAGCTGAGCAGGATTTCTGGTGTTGCGCGGCACGGCCATTGGATTGCATTATAATATCGTCGCGCGTGCTGTCAAGCGCTCCAATCCTCGGTAATCATCGATATCTACCTGGCTTGCGAGGCGACCGTGAACATTGCCGTGGTGAGTGCTTCGAAAGGTCGCATGGCATTTTGCAGCCACCATACCGCGGCATTAGCCGCCGCCTTTGCGCGCCATACCGGCAGCTCGCGTGTAATTTTCGTGGTACTCACCTGTCCGTCTACTGCTACAAAAATAGTATCTAAGTGCTTGACGATAATATTTGGCGCATGCACAGTGGTAAAATCGTGCAGCCAGTCTACCAGTTGTAATAAACTCATTCCAAATCGAACGGCTTGCGGGAAACGCGCCGCGGTGGCGATCCGCTGTAATTGTGACAGGCTTATGACGAGCGTGGTATTGGGGCGCAAGAGGGCCATGTTTGGCGAGGAGCTCACATAGTCGGCGGCGTCCTTCGTGATAACCGTGGGCGTCTCGCCTTTAGTGAGGAAACTTTCAAGCCAAATTGCGGTTTCCGAATTGCGACCCAGATCACCAGCGAATACAATGCCATCCGCCCAGTCGGCGAGGCTGCATAATTCTGCCAAAGCTTTTTGCGAGAAACTGCCACTTGGGGTGCTTGGTGCGAAATCGATATAGTCAACGGCGTCACCTACCATTTTCCGCGTGGCATCCGGCAAGAGTACGCGCGCAACGCCGATGCCGGCTTTTTCGCTTTCGGCATAGATTTCTGCGGGTGTCGCAAAGCCGTGTGCGCTGCCGCCAACCACTAACAACTTGCCCGCATGCAATCGGTTTTCGGGCCGACTCCATTCGAGTTCAGGAAACAGCGGCTTGTCGTGTGGTTGCCGCAGCCAATAATCAGGACTCATAGCTAGCTTTTATTATAGCAACGTAGTGCTCGGGGTGCATCCAGACGTCATCATGACTGCCCTCCAGACTTACAAAGCTGTAGCGCGGATTACTTGTAATACTTTTGGTGGTGATGCGACTGGCCCAAGGGTCATCGCGGGTGGCAATAAATAATAATTGCTTGGCGTTTAGTTTGGGCAAAATCGTGTGCTGCTTGGGCACCAAGCGTATCATTTGCCGCTGCCGGGGAAATTCCGCCAGCATGTACCATATATTCCAGGTGTTTTTTACAAAGAACTGCCAGGTTTTTCGGTGTGTTTTGTGGTGGCGGTAATCTTCCTGGATTTTCTTGAGCGTATTTTTAAATGCAGCGCCCACATATTGATGCGGCGGATTAACGAGCACTACACATTTGCCTGCAAGATTGTTTGGTAAAAATATGTAGCCGGCTGAATGCGTTACGATAATATCGGCGTCTCCAGCACGTGCAACCACCGTAAAACCCGCGTTTGTAAATGCGCGAATACATTTTTTGGTATGGTACTTCCCCTCTGAAAAACCGGTAATAATACAGATTTTTTGTGCAGTGGATGTGGTGGTGTTCACAAACTGGTTTTCCGGTGATTCTTTTTTGCCTCGAGCCAGGCTTGCCGCCGATCAGCGCCGGTTTTGCCTTTGAACAGATCGGCTGGATACTTTTTGTCACTTTTTTCGAGCTTGTGTTTAATCGCTTCGGCGATGTCGATGTTCATAATCTGGGCGAAGTTGAACGCGTATACCAACACATCGGCGAGCTCATCGGCGAGCGCTTCTTTGTCGCCTATGGGCGTTTCTTCCCACTGAAAATGCTCGAGCAGCTCATTGGCCTCAAGCGCCAGCGAAATAGCGAGCGCGCGCGGGGCGATGTTGTCCCAATCGCGAGCGCGCATATATTCGAGCACCAAATCGTCGATTTCGCTAAAGGTGGTGTCGCTCTGGGCTTTTTGCGCTTTCATATTATATGTCCAGTGTTATGCTTATAGGACAGTGGTCGGAACCGAGTACATTCGGATGAATTTCGGCAGCTTTCACCTTGTCTTTCAAACTTTCGGAAACCAAAAAGTAATCGATGCGCCAGCCGACGTTTCGCTCGCGGGCTTTGGCAAAGTGGCTCCACCAAGTGTAGTAGCCATTGCCCTTTTTGAACATGCGGAGCGTGTCGACAAAACCGGCATCTAAAAACTTCTGGAAACCTTCGCGTTCTTCATCGGTAAAACCTTTTTTGCCGCGGTTCGGCTTGGGGTTTGCCAGGTCGTCTTCGGTGTGCGCAACATTGAGGTCGCCGCAAAAGATAACCGGTTTTTTCTTTTCCAGTTCTTTACAGTAAGCCAAAAATGCCGGATCCCAGTGTTTGTGGCGGAGTGGAATACGGCTGAGATCGTCTTTGGAATTTGGCGTGTACACGGTGACTACGAAAAACTTTTCGTATTCGGCAGCGATGAGCCGGCCTTCGCTGGCGGCATCGCGCGTTGCATGATCGATAAAGTTGTATTTTTTGGAAAGTTCTTCCGGAAATCCGTTGATGACGGCCAACGGTTTGGGTTTGGTAAAAATCGCCGTACCGCTGTAACCCTTTTTCTCGGCCGAGTTCCAGTATTCGATGTAATCCGGCACATCAACTGTCGCCTGATCTTGGGTGGCTTTGGTTTCCTGCAAACACAATATGTCTGGTTGCAATTCTTTAATAAATGGCGCAAATAAATCTTTGCGCGTGACGGCCCGGATGCCATTGACGTTCCAAGAAAATATTTTCAGCATATCCGCTCCTCTTACTGTTTAGGAAAAGTATAGCATTCCGTTGCCATTGTCTGCTACAATGCGCGAGAATGAGCTATAAACGCGTACTACTCAAATTTTCAGGCGAGCAGTTGTCGGGCCGACATGAGTTCGGCATCGATCCGAACGTAGTGAAATATATGGCAACGGAAGTCAAAAAAGTCGTTGCTAGCGGCGTGCAGGTAGCGCTGATTATCGGTGGCGGTAACGTGGTACGCGGTGCGGAACTTGCCGGGAACGGTATTCGCCGCGTTACCGCCGACCAAATGGGAATGCTCAGCGGCCTTATGAATGCCATGGCCGTCACCGACATTTTCGAAAGCGAAGGTGTTAAAACGCGTTGCATGAGCAATATTTATGCCACGCAGGTCGCGGAATCATATTCGTACCGTTTGGCCGAAAAGCATTTGCAGCGCGGCCGAGTGGTGGTGATTGCCGGTGGCTTGGGCCGCCCCTACTTCACCCACGACACCGCAGCCGTAAACATCGGGTTAGAACTTGACTGCGAGATTGTACTCAAAGCCACCAAAGTCGACGGCGTGTACGACAAAGATCCCAACAAATTCGCCGACGCGGTGCGTTTGCAAACCCTCACTCACCAAAAAGCCCTCGAATCCGCCGCCATCAAAGTGATGGACAAAGCGGCGCTTGGGTTGGCGCTCGAACAAAACATGCGTGTTATGGTGTTTGACGCCATGAAACCCGATAGCCTTTTGCATGTTACCGAAGGCAAAGATGTTGGCACGCTAATCGTTGACTAGCTGAATATAGGAAGACCAGCAAACTATCTAATGTCCGTGCTCAAACACTGCGGATAGACTACCGCAGGACTAGCGCGCGTTGACATTTAGATAGTGTGCTGCTCACCATTATCAATTATTGTAAATCGTCGGTATTCATCGATTCGCCGGGGCGCATGTACGTGAACATACCGCCATATTGCGCAGCATACCGTTCACCAAAGTTGTTGTAGATGCTGTGACCAATGTCCGACAAAATGCCGTTGTGCGTGGGAAATACATAGTTTGGTTTGACGCTCAGCAAGAAGTCTACCGCTTCGCCCGATTTAAGCCACGGCGCGGCAATCGGCAGTGCCAGCACTTTTATTGGTACGTCTGGCACGGTGAATGAATCGCCAGGGTAATAGAATTGGTCATTAACGAGCACGCCAACGTTTTGAATTGTTGGAATACTGGGGTGGATCCGGGCATGTTGTTCGCCGTAAAAAGCCAGCTTGAACGGCGCTACAGACTCTGCCGTACCACCGGTAACTGCGGTGAATGGCAGGTCGGGTACTTGCTTGGCGACTTCAGCGGTACCAAAAAAACGTACCGTGGGGTTGGCGGCTAAAATTGCCTGGAGCTTTTTTGGATCAAGATGATCGCCGTGCATGTGCGTAACAATCACGGCTGTTATATTCGAAAAATCAGTGAATGAGGTGGTGAATTCACCAGGGTCGATGACGAGTTTTTTGCCCTGTTCTTCGACAACAACGCATGCATGTTCATATTTTGTGATGTTCATAAGCAAATCCTCCACTTCTTATTATAAGACACGGAGGATGGGTTGGCTAAAATTTCAGATTGGGTGTGCGCTTGAGACCGGATGTTATGCCTCGCTGCCCGGTTTTTCCCCGCGGTACAATGCGGCAATGCTCGCCAAAGTGTGCGGATCAACATCGACAACGTAATTATTTCCTGGCACAGCTGGTCCGGATTCGTTCGGCTCAGCAATGGCGATCGAGGAGTCAACGCCAGCTCCTTCGATGACCATCCGGTGTCGGGGATCGTACAAGTCATCGGGTAAATCACAGGGAGCTTCTGGCGGGGCTGGTTTTGTGAAGGTAAACAAGCCTTCATCTGCTGGCGGCAGCTGCCCTGGCCCGGTCATGGGAACGTGTACCGTGCTTGCTACTTCGCGGCCTAAACCTACGAGGGCTTGGTTTAGAAAATCAATAGTTTGTGGGGGCATTGCCCCTTCAGGACCAGACATAGAACTCCAATGATGTTACGGTTTATGTGGCGGAGAGGACAGGATTCGAACCTGCGAGAGCCTTGCGACCCAACACACTTTCCAGGCGTGCGCCTTAAACCAACTCGGCCACCTCTCCAGAATGCGTACAGTATACACGATTTAAGCAGAAAATTTGAGATTACTTGCCAGAACAACACAAGAATTGTATAATATTACGCATATTATATGTAAGATTTGATGCCTTTCGCGTTGTTTTGAGTTTTGTATGACTGCGATAAATGAACGGGCGGGATTGGTGCAAGCTACTAGTGAGTTGCTGGATCCCGGCAATGGCTCTTTTCCTGACGTAGCTGCTCAAGAGCAGTTGTACGGTTGCACGCGCGATGTTGCTGAATACTGTGCCAAAGGAGCGGTCAGCAGCGTGGTGTTGCTCGACCGGAGTATCCGACCGGCAGCCACGGCGCTTACTACGTATTGGGATGCAGCTGAAACCCCGTGGTCCGACCGACCGAATTTGCAATTTTTTACGCCAGATTCGCGTTGGCATCCGGTACACAACGCTCCACTGCGATCGGCCTTGTTCGCGCCCGTTCGTGCATTGGTCTCACTGACTGCCCGGCAAGTTAGTGCTCAACTCGAAAAAGTTAATTCCCTGCTGTTAGATCAAAAAGATGAGCCGGTTTTGTTGTTTGATGCTTGCTTACATACCGGGAAACGGTTGCTCGTACTAAATGGGTGTTCGAGAAGCTGGGTTTTCAAGATGTACATTTGGGGGTTTGTACAGCGCACGAGGCAACGGGCCGAAAATTGGAAGCTGACTTTGTACATAAGTTTACCGATTCAAGGGAACCTTCTCTTTTAAGTTGTAAACCTTTCGGCAAATATCCTGGCGTTGACGCGCAAAAGAATAATATCTTTACTGTTCCTACCGCTAACAGAGAAAAGCGCGCCAAGGCGGAAGTATTGCGCCATGACATACGACGTATTGTTCGGGCTGGGTTTGAACGCGACCAAGCGCAGCGCTAATTTGGTCAGATACATAAGCGGCGAAAATTTTACCACAAAACGACCTTGCAGCGAATGCAATTTCAAGGGTACACTAACAGGTAATGCCCATTATTGAACTCACTGACGTTAGTAAATTGTTTGGCTTTGGCGATGCGACCAATGTTGCGCTCGACGAAGTCAGCCTCACGATTGAGCCCGGTGAGTTCGTAGCGGTGATGGGACCGAGCGGTTGCGGTAAATCGACACTGATGAATATCATCGGTATGCTTGATCATCCCACGCACGGCTCTTACAAGCTCAATGACCGCGAATCTTCCAAACTGCGTGCCGGACGGCGTGCCCGCATTCGCCGCGACATGGTCGGATTTATTTTTCAATCATTCAACTTGCTGCCACGCTTGACGGTGCTGGAGAATGTTACACTGCCCTTGGTATACAAAGGTATGTCGGTGTCACACCGCATAAAACTGGCCAGCAATATGCTGGAACGCGTGGGACTACGTGACCGCGAATTTTACTTTCCCCGCCACTTGAGCGGCGGCCAGACGCAGTGTGTGGCTATTGCCCGAGCGCTCGTGAATAATCCGAAACTTATTATCGCCGACGAACCGACCGGTAACCTCGACAGTGCTTCGAGTCGCCTGGTCATGGAGCTGTTGAGCGAAATTCATAAAACCGGCAATACCATTTTGTTTGTGACTCACAACCCCGAGCTCACCCGCTACGCGACACGCGTGGTGTATATGCACGACGGCCGGATTGTGCACGACGAGCAAACCGCCATCGGAGAAATTGCTGCGACTGCCCGCAAAGTCATGTACACTATTCCGACCACTACCGAAGAAGATGATCTGGCCGGTGTTTCGGCACTCATGAAAGTTCGTGGTGACGGTACGCACAAAACTAAGTCGCCTGGTAAAAAGACCAAAAAAGCTACCAAGGCTAAAAAGCCAAACAAGAAAGGCGCGCACAAATGAGTAGCGTCGCACGTGGCGAATTAAAAATGGCGATTGCCGCCATCCGTGCCAATCGCTGGCGCAGTTTACTGACGATGGTCGGCATTATAATCGGTATTGTTTCGGTGGTGACTATCGTAGGTATTGGCGAAGGCGTCAAGCAACAGATCGCTTCTCAGCTCGGGCAATTTGGCAAAGATCTCATTACGATAATCCCCGGTGATATTCATAATCAAACCAACGGCGCAAGTTTTGCCGGCACGAACTTGTTTAGCGGCCCGACGAGCCAGTTTTCGTTGAGTGCCCAGGATTTACGCACTATCCAACGCGTTCCCCATGTGGCGGCCACGGCACCGCTCAGCCAAATTTCGGGTAAACCTTCATTCGAAGGACGCTCGGTTTCCGGTATTACGGTGATCGGGACATCGCCCGATCTTCCGAAAATCCTCAACCAAAAAGTGCCCGAAGGCGCCTTTTTTACCAACAATGACAATGACGAAAATGCAGCGGTGATCGGCAAAAGTGTTGCCCAGCGGTTGTTTCAAGAAGACGTCCCGCTCGGCATGAGTTTTGAATTTCGCGGACGAACCATGGTGGTGCGCGGTGTGTTTGATGACTTTGCGAATGTGCCGCTCTCGCCTGTCGCGAATTTTGATAACACGATTTTTGTACCTTTTGATGTGGCGAGCAAGCTTGCTAATAACGCCGCGCCGATTTACACCGTGTTGGTAAAACCCGACGTACCTGCCAGTGCCAAGGCGACGATCAAGAACGTCAATAGTGATCTGTTGCGAGCGCACGGCGGCCAACAAGATTTTAGTGTACTCGACGAAAAACAAACCGTATCTTCGACAAGCCATGTGCTCGATCTGATGACCAAATTGATCGCCGGTATTGCGGCCATTTCCCTGCTCGTTGGCGGCGTGGGAATCATGAATGTGATGTTGGTGTCGGTTACGGAACGCATGCATGAAATCGGCGTTCGTAAGGCGATCGGTGCGACAAATCGGCAAATCTGGCGGCAATTTATGTTGGAGTCAGGAGTGCTGAGCGGCGTCGGCGGCGTTATTGGCGTGCTCTTGTCGTTACTGGTGGATTTGCTGCTCCATGCCTACACCGATCTCAAGCCGAGTATTTCGTGGCAAGCAATGGTTGTGGCAACGCTGGTATCTGTTATAGTTGGGGTATTGTTTGGCACCGCGCCGGCACTCAAGGCCGCGCGCAAAGATCCGATCGAAGCGCTTCGTCACGAATAAACCTGTAATCTTCCGTTCCGTTCCCCTATGGCCAAAAGAACTGAGAAATTTCACTATTATGCTGCAAAAGAAGGTAAGCGTGCTAAAGACGTGGTGTTTTCGCCGTTTACTTGGGCCGGTCGACCTTGTAATAGCGATGCTCGATTACAAGCCTTAGCGCATTATTCAGGTTGTGATGTCGTAACCGCGCACGCGGCGGGCGCTGGAACGCTCTTTGTCGGTGGCGCCCTGCGGAAAGATCTGAGGTGCATATTCAAAATTGGTAATCTGGCGCGCGAACAAGGTCAAGCCCTGGCGGCAGATAGCCGCTTCCAAGATTACGAAGGCCATCGCATTGCCCAAGGATTGTCGGCCCGAAGCGTGTGGGTTGCCGCAATGACGAGCTATTTATCTGATGCCAATCAGCATCCATTCACGCATGTACAAACCTGCGACGGCATCAACTTTAGTACGTCGGAGTTACCAATTCACGCAATAACGCGATTATTGCGTGAAGGCAAAAAACGTACGCCCGATATTCCATTTCCATCTGACCTTGAGCGTAAACACGGGCGGCTGAGCGATATTTTTACCCTGGGCTGTGCAGCCAGCGAGCTGTTTGCCTATGTTCCGGTCATGGCGAGTCGCGACAACGTGGAACCCCACAAATGGTTGGCTGCCAAACCGGAAATTCCCTATCACAGCGTTATTTTTGAAAGCGGTGTCGGTGGCGGCGGCTCCGAGCAAATTACTCAATTTCACGACCATCTGACGTATTTGCGAACCGCCGCCGCAAATGGTATGGAGCGCCCTGCGCCGCTGCTTGCCGAGACGCTTCCCTATCATCATGGTGATCTTATGAATCCGATCGTCATGGCGGGGCTGCTGGAGCGAACGGTGCAAATGACCGATCCGGAATTTAGAATACCGACATGATAGCAGCCACGCCGGCGCCACTCATCAAAAGTACGGTAAACCAGCCAATCACCGTCGATACACGCTTATTAACCCAGTGGCCCATGAGTTTTTTGTTGCTGCTCATCAGAACGATCAAGAGCAAAATAATTGGTGCCACAATAGCATTACCCACGGCGGCGTAAATCAGCGCCTTAATGGGATCGAGCCCAATAAAGTTGATCCCGAGGCCCACAAGCATCGAAATAATAATTACGCCGTAAAAAGCGTAGGCTTGGTCGAGGTTGCGATACAAGCCTTCGCGCCAGCGGAAGCTTTCAGCCAGAGCGTAGGAGCTTGAACCGGCCAAAACCGGGATCGCCAGCATGCCCGTACCAATAATACCGATGGCAAACAAAAAGTACGTGGCATTGCCGGCAAATGGTCGCAGTGCTTCGGCGGCTTGGGCTGCGCTCTGAATATGCGTGACGCCATGCGGAAACAAAATGCTCCCACAAGCGGCGATAATAAAGAACATCACTAAGTTTGAAAGCAACATACCCGACCACACATCGGCGCGCATGCTCTTGACGTCTTTGGCGTCGGTCGGCCGCCGCAAATGCACGGTGGTTTTGCCCATTAAGATCTGTTCTTCTACCTCTTGAGAGGTCTGCCAAAAGAACAAGTATGGCGAGATAGTCGTACCTAAAATCGCGCAGACGATCAAAATTTCTTCTTTGTTAAACGACAGCTTTGGTACGAAGGAGTTTTGCAGCACCGCGTGCCAATCGGGGTGCGCCAAAAATGCCGACAAAATATAGGCCAACAGCACGAGCGCCATCCACTTTAGATATTTAGCGTAACGCACATAAGGAGTAAAAATCTGCAGGCCAAGACTTAAAACAGTAAAACCGATTACCACGGGCGCAAATGCCAAATGCGGGTTAAGCAGCTGCACGGCTTTGGCCATTGCGCCCAGATCCGCGCCAATGTTAAAAGCGTTTGCCGCAAACAGGAGCGCCGTACACAAATACAGCATGCGTTTCGAAAAGTGAATACGGATGTTTCCGGCCAGTCCTCGCCCGGTCACTAAGCCGATGCGAGCGCACATTTCCTGCACGGTCGCCATAAGGGGGAATGTCCAAACAGACAGCCACATAAATCGAAAGCCAAACTGCGCCCCGGTTTGCGAGTATGTGGCAATACCCGAGGGATCGTCGTCGGAAGCGCCGGTGGTTAGCCCCGGTCCGAGCATGTGCCAATAGTCTTTAGTCTTTTGCAGCATTTTGCCGCCGGGCAGCGCTGCAGTGACGCGCTTACTGGCAATTACGGTCATTGCCAACGCTTCGGCAGGCACTTCGGCAGTTTTTTGAATGACGTTTTTATGTTTTTTCATAGAAGTTATGTTTATTATAGCACCCACGCTAACGCAGCAAAAAATACAACTGTTACACGCGTAAGAATATGTTAATTACCAAAGATAGCCGGCCCGAAAAAGTACCAGAATTGGCGCAAAATAAGCGTCGTAATCACCAGCAACCACAAAATATACAAATCAAGGTGATGTTTGCGGACAAAGTTTCCTGTTCCTACAAGCGCACTCGGTAGTTTAATGATGCCGGTTTTGAGGTTGTACTGCAGCGTGTACCAAAATGTGGTGATCACCACGACCCACACCACCATACAGTACGGACACAGTGCGTGAATCCGATATACGCTTTCAAAAAACAGCCAATGCACAAATGCGATGCCGAGTAACGTTCCTATCTGTAACCCAATCCAAAACCAGCGCTTAAACTTGGCCCCGGCGAATATCGCCATTCCCATAGTGAGCAGCACCGCAAAGGCTGCAAGCCCGATAAACGGATTCGGGAATCCAAATACCGCCCCCTGCTTCGAAGCCATAACGCTCCCACAGCTCACCACCGGGTTAAGATTACACGACGGCACAAAGTGCGGGTTCTCGAGGAGTTTAAATTTGTCTTGCGAAATAATAAACGAGCAAATAATACCGATGATACCGCCGATAACTAGTATCCACGGCAGTACTCGCTCGATTTTCCAGTGTTTGACATTCATAGGCATAGTATAGCGTCCCGAGGCGCGTAAGGCTACTCGCAGGAGTGCAATATAAATTAAGGCTATCTTCAGGTATACTACGCTAGAATGGTGTTAGTAAGATTAAGATAGGGTTTATATGATAGTACACGCATTTGTCCCGCATTTTGCGTACCTTGATCCAGGTACCGGAAGCATGATTGTGCAATCAATTGTCGGTGTCGCCGCTGGTGTAGCGGTATTTGGTCGCCGCGTAATCGCAAACTTTTTCCGCAAGACAAAGACATTGTTCTCGCGCGGTAATTCATCGAGCGAAAAATAGATGGCGCGCCCTGTTCCGCATTCTGGATCTTTCCGAGACCCGGCTGGTTTCATCTTTACCGATAACGGCACTGTGTACCGACAAATTAATCAGGCAGGAAAAGCCGATTTTGATTTGATGGTGAGTTCGGGTCTGTACAAAACCCTGAGCGAAGCCGGCCTGATGGTTGGGCATCGTGAAATTACCAAACACAGCTTTGCGAAAGATGCCGAGCGTTATAAAATCATTGCCCCTGAACCCATCCCTTTTATTTCCTATCCGTATGAGTGGTCGTTCGGCCAGCTGAAGGCTGCGGCGTTGCTCACGCTCGAAGTACAAAAAATTGCGTTAGAGCATGGCATGATCCTCAAAGACGCGAGTGCCTACAACGTGCAGTTTATCGGTAAAAAGCCCATTTTTATCGACACGCTGTCGTTCAAAAAATACGAAGTCGGTGAACCCTGGGAGGGTTACAAACAGTTTTGCGAGCACTTTTTGGCGCCGCTTGCGCTTGCTCACTACGCTTCGTACGATGTTTTGAAGTTTTTGGAAGTTAACATCGAGGGGATCCCGCTCGAACTCGCCGTGTCGTTGTTACCGAAGCGCGCACGATTTGCACACGGGCTGCTGAGCCACATTTATTTCCATGCAGCCACGAAAAAACGCTACGAAAACGCCGGATCACAAGGCAAAGCAGTGCCAAAACGCCAGCTGAGCGCTTTTGCTTTGAAGGGTCTGATCGCAGGTTTAGAAAGTAGTGTCGGTGGGCTTCGCCCGCCCAAACAGCAAACCGAATGGGGTGATTATTACACTTTTACTAACTACAGCGACAAAGGTTTTGAAGAAAAACAAAAGGCTGTTACGGGTTTGCTCAAACAAATCAAACCGCGCGTGCAAACGGTGTGGGATTTGGGTGCCAATAACGGCGAATTCAGCGTATTGGCAGCTGATTTGGGTGCGTATACGGTGGCATTCGATATCGACCCGGTTGCGGTCGGCCGAAACTTTGCGCATTCCGATGAGCGCGACAAACACCTGTTGCCGCTGGTACAAGATTGCGTCAACCCATCGACGGCAAACGGTTGGATGGGCCGCGAACGCGACTCGTTATTTGAACGAGGTCCGGCCGACGCCGTAATGGCGCTGGCGCTTATTCATCACTTGGCGATTGGACGAAATTTACCGCTCCCCCGTATTGCCGAGTTTTTGTCGAAAGTCGGCAAAAATATCATTATTGAGTTTGTTCCTAAAGGTGACTCAAAAGTAGATATTTTGCTTTCATCACGCAAAGATATTTTCCCCGAATACGATGAAAAACACTTTGAACAAGCCATGGGTGACTACTTCAAGCTTGTCAAAAAAGTACCGGTGAAACACACTAAGCGTACGTTGTATTTGTTTGAAAAGAAGGCGTAGTTATCGTATGGCCAAAAAGCAGTCAAAGGGGAAACCGGCAAAACCAGCTGAAAAAATGGGGAGCCAAACGAAGACTGCTTTGCACAAGACGCCAAAAAATATTGTTGCCGAACTGACGGGCGGCCCTACGCAACCGGCGATTGTAAGTGTGGAGGATGATGCCACTCCGGAACTTATCGCAGCAGAGCCGGCGCCTGGTACGGCAAAAGATAGCCCACCTGATAACGCGAAATCTCGTGATACGAAAACGTCGGCCAAGCCCGCTCAAAAAGACAAGCAAACCGAAAAACTACCCAAAAAACCTGGTGCATTGGTAAAGGCATTTCGTGCAATCGGACGGTTTTCTCTGCGCACAAGCGTGCCGGAAATCCTGCTTCTTATCTCGCTCATTTTATCGCGTTGGCTGCAGAATTCTGACTTTAGCTACCCGCAGGAAGTGCTGACGCCGATTGTATTATTTGGTGTTTTGGCAACGATAATTTTCTATCTCTACAAGCTGCTTTTACGGCGAGATTTGGCGGCGCATGCGGCCGCCCTACCGCTGTTGTACGGCCTGTACGGCTATACTTATACCTTTCCGTGGTTGCACCATCTTGCGGACAAATTTGTTAAGAAATCTATCGATACGCCGCTTATGCACGGGCTGATTTTTATGGCAGTCGGCGCGGTGGTTTTTGGCGTGGGCGCGTTTGTGCTCGACTTGCTCATGCGACGCATAAAACTGCTTCGCTCGGTGCCATTGCTCAAAATCGCCGTATTTGTGGTGGTGTTTGTATTTGCCGGACAATTGTATAAAACAGCAACCCGTTTATGGACAATTCGTCACCAACTTGCCTACCAGCAACCGGCAAGTTTTACGCCAACTAAGCCGACGACCGCCAAAACTACGAGTACGCCAAACGTGTATTATCTGTTGTTCGATCGCTACGCAAACGCCGATACCCTCAGCAAAAATTATAATTACAATAATAGCGACATGCTCAATTTTCTGAGCAGCCAAGGCTTTGTAACGCGCGATCAAGCCTATTCGAATTATCCCTTTACCATGCAATCGGTGAGCTCCACCATGGCGATGAGCTACTTCCCTAATCTCAATAAATCGTTTACGAAAGATGGTGGCAATTGGCAATCGGCATTTCCCTATCGCGCCACACTCAATAACCCTCCGGTGGCGCAGGCACTTAAGCAAAATGGCTACACATACAACCAGGTTTCGTCGTGGTGGGACTTTACGCGCGACGGCATTCAGGCCGACAGCCAGCCGACCAAGGATTTTCGTTTACGCACACTCGGCATGACGTTTTGGATGACCGATCTGCAGCGCGACATCATCAATAAAAGTATCCTTTCACCCCTGCTCAAAAAAGGTTTGACGTTTGGCAAACACATTGCAATTTTATATGATCTCGACACGGCGCCGCGCGATAATTTTGAGCAGCAGATGGCTGCACTCAAGACTATTGCCGGCAATAGCAAAATACAAAAGACGCCACAATTTACCTTTGCACACGTGCTTGTGCCGCATGATCCGTACATTTTTGGGCCAGACGGCTCGAACCCGGCTTATAATGGTGATCGTGACGACGGCGGGGCCGACGAAACGGTAAAATACACGAACCAACTCACTTATTTAAATATGCGTATGCAAGATTTGATCGGCACTATTCGTGCGACTGATCCTGGTGCTGCGATCATCCTGCAGGCCGACGAAGGCCCTTACCCCAAGCAATTCCGCGGCACGCTCACTCCCGGGCACTACTACAATCCGATCAATCTGCCGGTTGAGCAAATGCAGCAAAAGTTTGGCATCCTCGCAAGTTACTACCTGCCGAATGTGCCTCCCGAAACGGTAGCCGCGCAAATGACAAGCTCGGTTAACGCGTTCCGCGTGGTGCTCGACACGTATCTTGGGTACTCGCTCGATTTACTCCCCGACTGTCAGTTTGCGACCGGTGATAAATACCAACTCTACGGTTATGCTCTGGTGAGTGGCAAATTGCGTGGTACAGCCGAACCTGCAACCTGCGGCCAATACCAATAAATACAACAGAAATTAATAAAAAGTTTTTGACTAAACAGACCCCTGTTACCTTCTGGGGCGATATTCGACTTAGAGTGAAATATATAACTTCGGGCCATGGCAAAGGCTGCGAAACTACGTACTTGTGCCGCGGGCATGTGTAACGCGGCACACCTTTTTTACACATGCTAAAAGGAGTGCCTATGAAGAAAACACCACTGTTATACCGTGTCATAATATGCCTTTGGATTGTACTTGTTAGTGTTGCCGTGCTTCCGCTTTGGACGGCTATTAAAAATGCCGAGTCACACGGCTGGCTTGTGACCGCGCTTGTTGTGATGAGCACGTTTTTCATCGGGTACTTTTGGTTGAATGGCACGAAAGACCTCGTGTACACGCTGTATTATTACCTGCGTCGCAAGAAAATCGGCTCTTTGCCACCGCACAACCACTGGCCGCACACCAACGGCTTTCATAACCAACCACGAGTAGTGATGGTATATTGTACCTGCAATGATTTTAACGGTGACAGCTTGTTTGCGAGTATGCAACAAGATTACCCTAACAGCCAAGTAGTGATTCTCGACGACTCCTCGAAAGACGAATATAAACACGAAGTCGATTTGTTTGCCCAAAAGCATGGAATCCAAGTAGTGCGCCGCGACAACAACATTGGTTTTAAAGCCGGCAACCTCAACAATTATTTACGATCTGCGGACTTCGATTATTTTGTGATTTTGGACAGCGACGAAATTATTCCGCGTAATTTCATTACCCGTTCGCTCGACTACTTTGCCTACTACAAAAACATGGGCATCATCCAGGCGAATCACATTGCTACACGCAACCGTAATAAATTTATGAATCTGTTTGCGATTGGCGTGAACTCGCACTGGATCACCTATCAGACAGTCAAGCATCACCATGGATTTTTGTCGCTGCTCGGCCATGGCGCAATGGTGAGCCGAAAGTGCTACGAAGCGGCGGGCGGTTTCCCGCACCTGGTGGCCGAAGATTTGTGTTTTAGTATTGAATCGCGTAGCGCCGGTTATTACACCGGTTTCGCCCCCGACATTACTTGCGAAGAAGAATACCCGATCGACTACCTTGCCTTCAAAAAACGCCACAGCAAATGGACGCAAGGCAACATGGAATTCATCAAAAAATATACGGGCCGGATCATTAAATCGCCGATGAGCTGGTTCGAAAAACTCGACATTATTTTGTTTACGTATAGCTTGCCGCTCACGTTCTTTTTCTCGTTGTACATCTTGATTAACGTGGTGTTTTTACCGCTCATGCAGTACGAAATTAAGTATCCGTTTTGGCTGTTGATTCCGACCGGCTTGTTTTTGCTTGCCCCGATGTTAAACGATATTTTTTACTATGCCCGCAAAATGAATCCGTTTAAATTAGCTTCGTATTTGCTGCACACTATGCTGCTGTACGGTTCGATGTTTTTTGTGAGTTTGCGTTCGTCACTTAAGTCGCTGTTTGGAAAGTCGGTCTTTTTGGTGACGCCGAAAGATCAGCAGCAGATTTCGCTCCGCGAGGCGTTCACTGCAAATCGCGGCGAGTTGCTATTTGGCGTGGCTCTACTGATTGTTTCAATTATTTGCGACAAAACACCACTGCCAACATTGCTCATCGTCGTTCCGGGCATGTTGAGCGTGTACTTATCGCTTATTGCGAATCGAACGAATGAAGAAGACGACGGCGATCATCGTGGCCGCAAAGTCCGGCCAACAAAAAGCGCTCGCGTACCGCGCCGTGTGGTGCAGCCCGAAATGGCTTCGTATCGTCGCAGCGTAGCCGCCGCAACAAAATAACTAGATCGGTTTTTCCTTGAGGTGGAGCATATACCCGAGGTACGAGAAAACAAGTTGTGATGTCAGCCCCATAAGTACAGCTATTATGGCGACGGACAGGCTTGGATGGATGAGCGGCCAGGTAAAAATAAGTGCGCCAAGCGGCAAATCAATTTGATCAAAAGGAAACCAGCTTTCCCCGGGCGGCGTGTTGCGCTGGCGTTTGAAGAAGCTTTTAATCGCATCGCCGCCGAGAGCGCCCAGACCAAACAAGGGGCCGGCGATGAGCGTTGGCAAGTGACCAAAATCAAAGCCGTGCAGCCAAGCCTGCATAAAATGCGTGTGTTTGAAAACGAGTTGCTGAAGCGCCAAGATAATTGTCGAAACAATCATGCCCGTAACAAGGCCACGCCATGTTTTGTGTGTGCCAAAAATGCGATGACCGTGAAAAGTTTTGCCAAAATCGAGTGATGTGGTCCAATTTTTGAGCGGTTTCCAATTGGATTTTGCGACTAAAATCGGCGTCATATTGCCAATTGCTGCCGGAAAATATACCCACAAGGCAAAAAATATGTCTTTTAAGAGATCACTAAACTGCATTTTTAAACCGACTTCGGGCCCGGTTAATTTTGGGATATAACAGGCCAATGACTCCGGGGGCATGTACCGCGTACGAAGCTTCGGACAAGAGTTTTACTAGGTTATCGCGTGTTGGTTCCTCGGTAATGTACGAGTACGTTTTCCCCCAACCGCGGAACCCGTGGGAATCGCTGCTCGCACCGCCGACAACTGTTTCGTGGTCTTTTACCCATGCCGCCGCCTGATTACTGTGATTCTGGAAAACCGCCCGCCCGTTATGTACTTCGAGAATATCAATATCGTCAGCAATTTTGGCCAAAGCCTTTTCGGAAAGCCCGCTGCGTACGGTTTCAAATGGATGCGGCACGTACACAAGGCCCTCTTGTGCGCGGATGCGCTTGATCGTTTCTTTGGGGGTGAGCCCTGCGGGGATGAGCTCTTTTAAGTACAAGCCGATGATTTCACCTTCGGTGGTCATAATTTCTTCGCCGACAATGATCTGCTTGCCGAGCTCATTACGGATACGAAGCGCAGCATCGATGCGGTTATGATCGGTAATCGCCACATAATCGAGTGCGCGGGCTTCGAGCACTCGCTGGTAATGTCGCAAGCGAAGCCCGCCGTCGGGCGAACCATATGAATGCGTATGCAAATCTATTTTATACATGCCGTGCCCCTGTTATAAAGTGGAGGCGGTTATGATACTGAAAGTTCGGAAGGCGCGGCAATTGTCGTGCTCTTGTTTCATGATTACTCTTATTGTAGGCTTTTTTGCAGTTTTCGTCCAGGGGCATCACGCTGCCTAATTGCTTGGTGGTACCCAAGGCGTTGGAGTCTGGGGTGGTTGTTCGGCTGGGGGCTGGGGTGGTTGTGTTGGCTGGGATGAAGGTGACTGGGCTGGACCTTGCGCTGGCTGGTATGGTGAAGATAGTGCCGGGCCTTGTGTTGATGATGCTGGTGACGGGGCGAATCGTTGTGTTTGTTGCGGCTGCTGAGCTTGGCCGGGTTGCTCGGGCTGCAGATCCGGCAAATCCAAGGTAATAGTAGAGCCGGCACTTGCCTGACCCCGAAGAATTTTAATCGCCACGGCGTTCTCGACGGTTTTTTGAATAAGTCGTCGCATGGGGCGCGCACCAAATTCGGGGTCATATCCTTGAGCGGCCAGTTGGTTAAGCGCAGCCTCGGTGAGTTCAATCTTAATATTTTGAGCGGATAAGGTACGATTAACCTCGCCTACCATCAGCCGTGCAACTTGCACGAGTTCGACTTGATTGAGCGGCCTAAAGAGAACAATTTCGTCGAAACGGTTGATGAGCTCAGGACGGAATTGTCCGGCATTGATCAGTTTATCGATGAGTGGTCGTTCAAAATCGTCGAGCGAGGTGCCCGTCCGCACGCGCTCAATGATATCAGTTGCGCCTGCGTTTGATGTGGCAATTATAATTGAACTTCTGAAGGACGCCGGTTTTCCGGCGCTGTCAGTGAGCTGCCCTTCGTCGAGCAACTGCAAAAACAGGTTCAAAATATTGGGGTGTGCCTTTTCGATTTCGTCGAACAGAACTACTGAAAACGGCTGTTCGCGAATAGACAGCAGCAAGCTTTTCTGGCCTTTTCCACCGGCCGACAATAAGCGATTAACGTCCTCGGGCTGCTGATATTCACTCATGTCGAGCCGTACCATTTGGTGCTCATCGCCAAAGTACACGGCTGCCAACGATTTGGCAAGTTCGGTTTTACCCACACCGGTCGGCCCAAGGAACAAAAAGCTCCCCACCGGCCGTTTCGGGTTAGAAACACCGGCTCGTCCGCGGCGTAAAGCGCCGGCTACGACGTTCACGGCGCGCACTTGGTTGATCATGCGTTCGTGAATGTGATCTTCGAGGTTCAAGAGCATGTTGGCTTCCGGCGCCTGGGCGGTCGAAACCTTCACGCCGCGGGTTTTCTCGAGCGTTGCTTGAATGACGGCGGCGTTCAAAAGTTTATTGATGCTGTACGGCACGGCTTGCTCAAGGAGCGAAATTGCCTTCCCCGGATACGACTGTTCTTGCATGTACTGACCGCTCAATCGCACCGCTTCGCGTAGCGCGTCATACGCAATAAGCACGCCGTGCTGGTGTTCGATATACGGCGAGGTGTCTTCGAGAATCCGCATGGTTTCTTGGGTGGACGGCTCTTGTACCACCACCGCCGAAAAACTACCGGCCAAGGCTTCGTTTTTGATGCGCAGTTGTTGCCACTCATCAGGTGAAAACGCGGTAATAATCCGAATATTGCGGTTTTTGAGTACCGGCAACAGAATTTGGCTGATGTCGAATGCTCCAACACCATTGCCAAAGAATAACTGCGCTTCGTCGATAAATAGAATGATATTCCCGGCATGAATCGCATCGCCAAACAGCGTCACGAGCAAGTTTTCGAGCTGATTATTCCCGGCAGAAAGAATAAGTGAGGCATTTAAGCTGACCACTTGGTGATAGCGCAATGCAGGATCAGTGCCGCGCAGCAAACGGTCGGCTAACCCATAAATAAGGGTGCTTTTACCTACGCCCGTCGAGCCGACAATGGCGACCCCGGTGCCTTGACTTAAGGTATTCACGATTCCGTCGAGCAGATCTTCGTGTGCCAGATAATGATTGTAGCCGCCCGAAGCCTGCACGCTGGCGCTAATATTTTGCGCAAATTGGTCGAGTGTCGGCGTAAAGCCGGCGGCCCAGTCGCGTCCAATGCCGCCGAATGTAGATTTGGGGTGGTTGGTATAAGATATTTGTCGCTCTAACCACTGAAAAACCTCAAGCACATCTTCGACGCCGAGTTTCTGGCGATTCAAATGTTCGACAATCGGCGGACAGGTTAAAATCAGCGCTGTCATAAGCGTACCCGAGTGAATTTCCGGTGCGTTATATTGCTGCTGCAGTTGGATGGCTTGTTTCCAAACGGCATCCATATCGGCAGGATTGTCGCTAATGCCGGAGCCGCTCGGATCACTTGGAATAAGCAGCCGGTTGGTTATAAAGAATCCGGGTCCGCCTTTTCGAAGTGCCCATTTCCAGGCGCCCATCGGTGTTAATTGCTTTGGAATGTGCGCGAGCAAGGCGGCAGAAAGGACATCGTCAAGCCCCTGTACTTTTTTGTTAGGTTGGAGGACCGACAGATCAAATTTGTACCACAGAGCGATCATCGACAAGATGAGTCCAATGGCCAGGCTGCCAAACCCGGCACGCGCTTGCACCTTCATGACATAACAGACAACACCGACCACCAGTAAGGCAAAAGCTGCAACGGCGATTAGCTCAAAGCCGTTTTTGCCGATATTTTCGGCAGCGCGAGCCTTGGTAGCGCGCGAGCTGCGGCGATCGATCTTAAAACTGCCGTTCATCCGACAATCCCCCGAGCTGCGCAGTAGATAATAAGTGGCGGCACCAGCGGCCACACAACGGTCAAAACTGCCGAACCAATGAGCGCCACAATAATTCCCACCGCGGCGGCAATCAGTACGAAGAAACGTACAAAGAATCCGACAAGCCGCGAGATAAGGTTATCGAGCATAGCCTGCACCTTTTGGTCGAGCGATCGCCCTTGCGTCGAAACCATCCGTTTCCATGGCGCAAACAGCGTGCCCAGTAAAATCCCTACCGAGAAGTTTGCTTCAACCGCGGCTGGTGCTTTGACGATACCGTGAATAATCTTTAGCCAGCCAGTACCATACCACCAGCGAAAGAGCTCGAAAATCATAAGCGTATTATAGCGCATTATTGCGCTCATGTAGCACATTTCTCGTTAGTTGGTTTTAGCGAGCGCTCCGGGTAGTATGCCCGTGCTCAAACACTGCGGATGGACTACCGCAAGACTAGCGCGCGTTGGCATAACTACCCGGACCGCTCGCGTCCGTGGTCTGGAATGGCATATTACAAACTACCGATGAGTGGCTGGATGAAGCTCTGTATGTCAGCGTAATCGTTGAGGCCGGCGGCCGGAATTAGTGCCGATTGGCCGCCCGTTCCGGTGTAGCTGCGCAGATAGTTTTTGGTGGGAGTTTGCAGCGCCAACGATTGCATGTTTGCGGTGCCGATGCCCCGGACTAGGCCAACGAATTTCCGGGCTTCGTTGATCTTCATATCGGTGGTGATGTTGGGCCCGATGGCATCCAAAACCTTACCAAGCTTGATCGGATTAATAAGCGTGCCGGTGCTTGATAGTTTCTCCTGAATTGCGGTGATAAGCTGCCGTTGGTGCTCGGTGCGATCAAAGTCGCTGCGTGGGAATCCGTAGCCGACGCGGCCGTCGTTGGTTGGATCGCCGCGAGCCCGCGAAAGATTGAGCGCGGTTTGGCCATCAAGGTGGTTGACGCCGTTCGGCAACCTGAGCGGACCATTATCGGCGACGCTGATGTTCGGGTCGTACAAACCGCGCGGGTCGGTGCTCTGAATGTTTACATCCACGCCGCCCAAAGCGTTGACGATATTTTTGAGCGCCGTGTAGTTAACGAGTGCGTAATAGTCGATTGGAATTTGGAAATGCTGCTCGATCGTTTTTTCGAGCAAACCCATGCCGCCAGATGGCAATCCGGCTTCTTCAAAGTGATCGCTATTACCAAGGGGATAGGCGCTGTTAATTTTGGCATAACCTTCGCCTGGAATGTTCACCCACATATCACGTGGAATGCTAAACATGTAAGCTTTGTGCGAGGTTGTGTCGATGCTGAGAACCATGATCGAGTCGGTGAGGCTGGCGCCGCCGTGGCCGGGGTCATCCACCGAGTTTCCCGCGAGTAACACATTTACATGGCCGCGGTTTTCACCCTTAAGCGTGGTCGGCTCTAGTAGTTTTACAGCGTTCCCAAGCGGCGTGCCGCCAAAAACTTTGGTCGTTTCTTTCAGAAATTTCCAGCCAACCCAGCCAAAGCTGATAATTGCAATAAAAATAAGGGTGAACAGCGTCCACAAAGTACGCCGTAACCAGCGACGCCGTTTTTTTGGCGGTTGAAACTGTTCGCCGCCAAAGCCGTTTTGGGCATATCCTTTTTGCGATTGATCCGGTAGCAATTGCTCGGTTTCGGCCTGGTGTTTGGCGGCCTTTTTTTGGGCTTTTCGAGCCCGGCGCGAGCCGTTTTGCAGTTCCCCGTTTCCCATGTCGCCAATCTGTCGCCGACTGTTACGCGCACCGGGCATATCGCCGGCAATTTGGCGGCGTCCATGCAAGCCGTCTTTGCGTTTTTGCTCGTCGTCGCCAGGGCTGTAATAGGTGTAAAAATCTTTGCTCATGATGGGCTTTCCATCGTCAGTATAGCAAAGTTTGCCTGAGATTTTGCTTAAGGCTCTGTTGTCTGTTTGCGCTTTTTGCGACGCCGTTTTTTGGTTTTCTTGTTGTCGTGATCATGATCGTCGTCGCTGCACGCTTGATGAGCCTTGGTCATTTCTTCGTAAAAATTAGCCTGTTGAAAGGCTTCGGCCGCGCCGGGGTTGCTGCAGCAAATATCGCCAAGTTGTACGAGTAGCTGCAAACGCATAAATGACTCTTGGTGTTCGGCCATCGCAAGCAAGTTTGCCGTTTGGTCGATGAGTTCGCGGCCGGTTTCACCGTTTTGCAACGCTTCAAACAAGGGCGCAGCGGTTTCAGTGAACTGCGTTTCCCAGTCTATCTCGGTATTGAGTTGGGCGAATATATCGGGTTGTTGTTCCACTAGCCCATCCTTTCGGCGAGGTCGGTGGCGTGCGCAACTACGCCCGCTTTCACAAGCGTGCCGTAGCCGATACCTTGCAGGAGTGGCACGGCGTTCGGCGTGTCGAGCCGCATTATTTCGCCGTTCACGGGGCGCCGTGCCAAAAGCCGCAGCGCGGCGGGCCAGGTTTCATAGGTGAATTGGCGCGAGCTGATCCGTGTTGGAAGTAGTGATGCGCCTGCTTCGGGAGTGGTAAGTTGCGCGACAATATTTGCGTTTTGCTCTCGAGCTTTATCAATCACATGTTTACCCTGCAAGATTGTTTGTTCCACCGCCGGCTGTAAAGCGCCGCCCATTATGTTAAGCAAATGCCCGGCCTCAGCCTTGTTGGCAAACGGTCCGTGTCGGCCAATGTTAGGATTGTTGGTTTGAGCTGCTCCTGCAAGCAGGATTTTTTGATCGTCAATTGTTTCGCCACTTGGGGCCAGGACGGCCGGCGTTTGTAATATCGTAACCCGCAGCCCTGATTCTTCTGCCTGTAAACCGGCGGGCGCTAACATAGGTTTTGCGCCGGGAAGTATCGCGAGTACCGCCCTTCCCGACAGCGTGGCTTGCATTTCGGCAAAGCGTGCTTCGCCGTGAGGTTTTTGATACACGTCGTACAGGCCCTGGAACGGACCGCTGCCGATGTATCGTTCAGGGCGGTAGATAAAATCGTGTGCCGCCTGCTCTGGCGTAATTATTTGGGATAACTCTGTGGCAGCATAACCACCGTCAAGCTGTACGTTGAATGTGGTCTCGGCCATAGCTGCTTGGTCTTCGAATTTCATAGTGGTCATACCAAAATCCTAAGGATCCGTCGTGCAAATTGCAAAAAAGTCGCAATTAGTGATATAATTGTTGCATGTCTCATTCTGAAGAAACAATGTTTCAAAAAGTCCTGGCCGAGCATGGTTACAGCCGCACCAAGGCGCGCCAGATTGTGTTTGAACTTTTAATTGCTCCCGAGCCGCAGTCCATGGCGGACCTCACCAAAAAAGCTGCCGGCAAACTGGATCGTGCGAGTGTATATCGCAATATTGCCCTGTTTGAGCAGCTTGGCATCGTACATCGCATTTACATCGGCTGGAAGTATAAACTAGAGCTGTCCGACGATTTTTTAGCGCATCACCACCACTTGAGTTGTCTGCGCTGTGGCAAAGTTATTGACATTCACGACGACGCCGGCGTGGAGGCGTTTATCGCAGCGGTCACGCAAAAATTCGGTTTCAAACCAAGACGCCACCAACTCGAGGTTGATGGCGTGTGTGCGGCGTGCCAAAAGTAATTATTTTTTACGGCGAATAGTAGCGGTAAGCTTCAAGAGCAAACCCGAATTAAGCAAGTTCCAGATCACGCCGTTGGTAATAAAGGCGATTACGGCGGCCAGTACCACAAACATGAGGTTGTGGCCAAGTTTCGAGTTCATCAAACTAATAAGTCCGGCGATCACAGTTAAAATTACAATCATCGCAAGATAGGTATGTTGCAGTTTCTGGCGTTCGCCATATTTGGCATTCCACCCCTGTAAACCGACGGTAAATCTCTCAAACATGTACATATAATATCATAAAATTGTGTAAAATACAAGCAATATTGTCCTGGATTTTTGGGGATAATGCGGTAGACTGTCCGGATGGCTGAAATACTTCTCTTTGAACCCGACCAAAACTTTAACCGCGCAATAACTGCGAACCTTGAGGTGCAGGGACATACCGTACTCGAGCCGGTGACGACCCTGCCCGAGGCGTATGACGTGATGCGCGACCTTATTGAACACCCTGCCTTGCGCGACAAGGTAGATGCCCTGGTAATGACCGACATGCTTTACCACGACGGGCTTAGCCGTTATCCTGATTTTGTCGGCCCGTACGTTTCGCTGATGCCAGACGACCTTGCTGAACTGCAACCTTCAGATTCACCCGGACTTTTTAAGGGCTTTATGAATTTACTGCGTAGAAAAAACCAAGAGCAGGAAGAATTGCCGGAAACAACCACGCTTGAGCGCATGCCCATGGGCAGTGACGCGGCGCTGATTGCCGAAATTAACCGATTATATGACCTAAGGCTTCCCATTGTCGGCATGGCGGAAATGCCGCTCGGCACACGTGGCGTGGAGATCGATCCGGACCTCGACCTCACCAAAGCCAATTGGTACCAACTCGGCGGCGTGGTGACGGCGGTAGCCGAAGAACGTGCCCGTCGCCGGCAACTTGCCGCCGAACAAAAGGCGCAAGCTATACGAGATGCCGGTGCACGAATTCGAGCAAGACGTGGTAGTGCGATGCGCAGAACCAGACGTCCAGAGCAATAATTCCTGGAAAAATCACCGCCGCTTCGGCAAACTTCCCGGTGGTGATACGCATGCGTTTTAAGGGCGGCAAACCGAACTTGATCGGAATCGGCAGCAACCACGGCACACCCTCTTTGGTGAAACTATCCATTACGAGGTGTGAAACCATGCCGATCATAAACGCCCACCACACAAAACCGATGTCGGTGTGCGGCATGATGGGGCTGAGTGTTACTAAAAGCGCTTTGGCGAGCAGGCCAAACAAAAACAACCCCAAAATTGAATGGGTTATAAAACGATGACCACCGAGCAGCTTGTCGAAAATCCGTCCGAAAAACTTCCCTACCGGCAAATTCCGCCAAAACGGCGCAGTCGGCTGATCGATGTCGGGCAAAATGCCACCGATCTGGTTGGCGAGCACCGAAACCAACGTCGTGGAAAGCGTAAACGTTTGCATAGGGCCAAAAAATACCACAGCGCCCAGCGCAGTAATCGCCGCAAGGTCGTGCGTCCTACCTGTCATAGCTGTAAGTATAACCGGTTTTGCATTCCGGGCAACATAGTGTAGGCTTTGGCTGTCAGATATTTTCTGGTAGGTTATAAGGAGAAACTATGAAACAACGATTCAAACTCATTCCAGCTGTGTACCTGGTGCTGCGCCGCGGCGATACGATTTTGTTGGCGCGCCGCGTAAACACCGGATATGAAGATGGCAAATATGGCATGGTAGCCGGCCATGTGGACCGCGACGAGCCGCTTCGCACCGCTATGGTGCGCGAGGCTTGGGAAGAAGCGGGCATCAAACTGCAGGAAGACGATTTGCACTTGGTGCATGTGATGCACCGGAAATCTTTAGTTGCGGGGGCCGCGGATGAGCGCATTGATTTTTACTTTGCGGCTGATATTTTCTCAGGCGAACCGCAAATCATGGAACCGGAAAAATGCGACGATATGGAGTGGTTCCACCTGGGTGGTTTGCCCGAAAATCTAACGCCCGAAGTGGCGGCTGCCCTCGAAGCCATGAAGGATAGTGAGAATTTTTCGGAATTCGGCTGGTAAATGTTTGATTATCACCATTCTGGTTCACGTAGCTTTCCTGTTGTAAATTTGGCGAAAAAGTTGTAAACTAAAACAAGTAAGGAAGGTCGAACGACGACGGAAACGAGCGAGTTTGGCCTTTTTGATTGTCATGAACATAGTATCAGCCGTAAAATCCAAGCTTGGCGGCAACAGCCTACACAGCAATTCTATATTTCTGATCGCCGCACAAGGGCTGATGACCGTTTTTGGTTACGTTTTTTGGGTGTTCGCCGCCCATTTGTACAATTCGACTGAGGTTGGTTTGGCGGGCACATTAATTTCAATCGCCACGCTCATTTCGCAAATCAGTATCCTGGGGCTCAACAATGCACTTGTGCGCTTTTTGCCAAAGTCCACGCAAAAGAACGAGAAGATTAACACTTCCCTGATTTTGGTGGTGATCGCTTCCCTGGCAATCGCCATTGGCTACGCGCTTTTGATGCCGATTTTCTCGCCAAAGATGTTGTTCGTGCGACATGACACGGTGTTCCTCGGCTTGTTCTTGCTGTCCATGGTTTTGGTAACCATTAACACTTTTACCGACAGCGTATTTCTCGCCAACCGAGCCACCAAATATAACGTGGCGATTTATGCCGGGTACAGCATTGTGCGGCTGATATTGCCGTTCGCGTTCGTTGGTTTTGGCGCGCGCGGTATCTTTATGGCGCACATCAGCGGCGTGATTGCAGCGGTGGTTCTGAGCTTTTATTACATGGTCAAAAAGTTCAATTACAAGTTTTCATTCCGGCTCAATAAAAGCATTATGAAGCTGATGGGCGGGTATTCGATCGCTAACTACATCGCCGGATTTGTATGGGGCTTTCCGCTGTTAATTGCGCCGATCTTGATTGTGAACCGATTGGGCGCACAATCTGCCGCGTACTTTTACATGGTGATGATGATCATCAACATGCTGCAGATCATCCCAACTTCGACTACGCAATCATTGTTTGCCGAGGGCTCGCACGCCGAGCGTAAATACCTCATTTCGCTTGTCTTAAAATCGCTCAAATTTACGATGGGGCTGACGGTTGCTGGCGTGATCGGCGTACTGTTACTTGGTAAATTTGCGATCGAAATTTTTGGTCATGAATACGCGGCCGGCGGTGCCAACCTGCTCTACTTGCTTGCCTCGGCCACCGTTTTGATGGTGCTCAACATGACAGGCAATGTGATTTTGAAGGTCCAAAAACGTTTGTGGATGCTCGTTGGCGTGAACGCGTTTGGCGCGGCTGCGACGCTCGCGTCCTTTGCAGTGTTCTTGCACATGGGCTTGATCGGCATCGGCATCGGGTACATCGTCGGCCAGACGCTATCATGCCTGGCATACGCCGTATTGTTTGCACCCGCTTTGCTACGTCGTCACCGCGGCAAGTTCAATGCCGCCGCCGCTTTGTCGGAATAGTCGGAGTAAGCTAACTTACTGCTTCAGCAGTTGCTTGGTGATTTTCGCGGCTTCCTGCTTTTGGATTTTTTGGTAGCCGAGCACGCGTTTGTCGAGGGTTTTTTGGATTGCGCCTGCGTTTTTCTCAAGCTTTTTAAAAAGTTTTTGTAGACCTTCCGGCGTGCAGTCCGAAGTTTTAATCACGTAGTCTTCCATGTCGACCGACGCCATAAAGTCGCGGCATTTCGGTTGGTATTCGATCATGATGGTTGGAATGCGTTCCATGCAAGCCATGATGCTGGCGTGTAATTTTTGGCCGATAAAGTATTCGCACTCGGCGAGCTCGGCGTTAAAATTCTCGAGCGTTTTGTAACACAAACGCATGGTACATTTTGGATCGTTCACAAGTTTTAAAAGCGCTTCGGTGCTCGGAATGTCTTTGTCCCACACGGTGAGCAAGCGAATCTCGTACCCCTCGGCAATAAAGTTTTTGATGGCTTTTGCGATGTTTTGTGTGTAGGTATCGGCGTCGCCCCAGATTTGGTTTTGCTTCACCAAACCGTAGTTAAAACCGATCACTTTGTTGCCTGGACGCGTTGTCATTTTTGCCGGCGCGAGCGTGAGTGCGGCGTCGCCGGTGACGACAAAATTTTTGAATCCGGCGTCTTGCAACATTTTTTTGGAGTACGGCCCGCGTACGCCAACTTGCTTGAAAGTCTCGAGCGTCTTTACCCACTCGTCCATGCTGGTTTTTTCGTGTTTTTCGCGGAAATCACTTACCGTTACGCCGGTTCCGAGGCAATAAATCGGCAAGCCCTGCGCCTGCAACACGGCAATTTGGTCGAGCCACCGTGTGCTTTGGTTGATGAGCGTGCCGCCGCCTAAAAATCCCGCCACATACAATGGTTTTTGGTGTTTTTGGGCCAGACGTTCCATGCGTTTGCTGTCGCGGAACGGCACCAAAACAAGTTCTGGAAACAATGCTTTGTAGGCATCGTATAAAATTTCGTCGCCCAAGTTATTGTGGCCGGTGAAGCCCATGTATGAAACCATCGGCTTCCCGCTTTTGAGGCCACGGATGGTATCGCGTTCTTTGCTGCGCTCCCGAGCAAATTCTTCTTTGTAAAAAATTGCGGCGTTTTTTGCCCGTTGTACGATGCTCATAATTTGTCTTTCTATACCGTTTTAAAAATGCCTTTGATAACGCCTGCACCGTACACCAAATGTAGCGTGGTGCGCGAAAATGCGTGCTTGCCGAAGTTTTTCAGCAGCGGCACGATAATGAGCAGCGGATAATATGGGAACCAAATTGTGACCGGCAGCAGTACGATAAAACCGGGATAAATCAGTACGTTGATGTCCGGACCGATAACGCGTTTTATTTGCTGCGGGTGCTTTTTGTATAGCGACGTGCGCGACGCGCCGTAACGGTACGCACGACGTAATTCTTCGCGGAATTCGCCCCAATCGTGTGCGATTACGGCATTCTTTTTGAAGATAATTTTGTAGCCGGCGTTGCGGATACGCCAGGTTAGGTCGACGTCTTCGCCGTAGCTCATGTTTTCGTCAAAGCCGTGTAATTCGTGCAAAACGGATTTACGGATGCCCAAGTTTGCCGCGCCGCACTCGGTAATTTCCTGATTGTCGGCAAAAATTTCGTACCCGGCGTCGTGCACTTTGTTTTCGCCAACAGATCGGATCGGGCCGGATACGACGTCGTGGTTTTCTTTGAGGAACGCTTGCTCGAACGTTTCAAACCAACCCTTTTCCGGAATACAGTTGGCGTCCAAAAAGATGATCACTTCCCCGCGTGCTTTTTCGGCGCCGAGGTTTCGTTGCTCGGGAATGGTAAAGCGTTTGCCGGTGGTGTTTACAAACGGGATCCAGTGTACCCACGAGAACTGCTTGGCGATGTCATCCAGAGCGCCATTGGTCGACGCGTCCACCACAATCACTTCGCAGTCAGATTTCTTGGCTACATATTTGTTGAGCGCTTCGAGCGACGACAAAATACCGCGGTCGTTTCGCACCACGATCACGATCGAAAAGTATGGGGTTTTATTTGTAGATTTTGGCTTGACCGTCATTGTAGAGCAAATCCTTGTGACTGTTTAGTAATGCTGTTGGGTATTGGTATTGGACGAATGAACCTTGGTAGTAAGTAGTGGCGACTTGGTTGCTGTTTTCGGCGTAACTGGTAAACACATAGCTCGGCTTGTCGATGGTCCATGGCAGAATGTCATTGAAGAAGCTCGGCTTGTCGATGCCGGAAAGCCACAACCGGTTGCCGCCAAAGTAGCCGGCGTAAATGTTGGAGCTGTCCTTGTTTTGGCGCAACCACTGCGAGGCTGCAACCTCGCCGTCGTGCACGTACTGGTCGTACTGCGTACCGAAATTGTTGAGCATGCCGACCGGATTTACCCCGCCCGTAAACTGGCCGACCATCCCTGATATAAACAAGAAGTAACCGACGATCAAAAGCCCGGCGAGTTGTTTGGCTGGCACCAACGCGATCTTTTTGCGGAACAACCAACGCACCATTGCGGCGGCGCCCACAACCGTCGGGAATGAAAGCAGGAGCAAAAGTTGTTGCGTGGTGCGGCCAAGATCGTAATCGACGCTGGCGTACGGCACGATAATAATCAGCACGATGACCAGTGCCGAAGCGAGCGCAAATATTTGTAGGCCAACATCCTCACCTGTTTTGCGTCGCAGGACTGCGATTACAAAAATGCCCAGTCCGATTACCATGAACAAGCGCATCAGCTTACTCATAAATTGCCCGCCGAGTGCTGCTAACGTCACCACGTGGTGATCCATTTTTTCTTCAAGCTTTGGCGGCATTTGGGGTTTAATTGCTGGCGTGGTTTCTTTGGTTTGCAGCGGATGCACAACCAGCCCATCATATTTGTGGTTAATCTTTTGCAAATACGATTGCCAGACTTGGTCGGCGGTGCGCGGCGCAGAGGTAAGGCTCAGTTGGTCAATCAAACTGGTCTGTTGCGAGTGCGCGTCACTGGCAAAAATGTTCCAGTGGCCCTGCTTGATTTCGGAAATGGTTTTGTCCATGAGGTGCGTTAAGTTGCTCGAGCTGTGGTTGACGGGCCCGTACCAAATTGCAGAAATACCGAATAATACAGCTAAAAGCGGCACGCCGATAATCGGCACGAATGCTCCACGATCCCACTTATGACGGAAGCGTTGCAGCCAGTAAGTGCCGCGTTGCAAGCCGTATGCCAGGAGTAGGCATGTGATAGCGATATAGGTGGTGGAATAGTGCGATAACACCATGCACAGCGCAAATAGCACCACGAGTCCGCGCTGTTGCCAGATGCTCACCCGCTTATCGAACAGCGCCAAAAGTAGTGCGCCAAAGAACACAAACCCGATCATCTGGCGGATTGGCACAGCGGCCCAGCTCATAAAAATCGGCTGCATGATAAAGAACAAACCAGCCAGGAGCGCCACGGTGCGCTTGGCATATTTGCGATACAACGCAAAAGTCATCACCGGCAAAAGTGCGTAAAACATCGGTAAAATGGCGCGGAAAATAAACTCGTCGCTTACTTTAAGCACATTGCTCAGGAGCGTTGGCAGCAGGTTGATGCTGAGACAGGCGTTGTACGGATCGTGGTACAGACTCGGGCTCCAATGGCCGACGGCTTGTGTCAGGTTGCTCAGGTAAAATTCTTTACTCACGTCGGTACCGCTGACGAAATCGCCGCGCATGGCGCCCATCCAAATAATTGTTAATGCCACAATATAGATAAAGAGCGGCAAAAACGCCGGGCGTAACTTTTGGATTTTGAGCAGCATAATTAGTGATAAGACGGCAATAGCGCCCAACACTAACATGCTGATGGTGTTGTTGCCACTATGGTTCAAAACGCCAGAGCCAACTACGCCAATAAATGGCAAGAGGAGCAAATACCCTGCCGGCGCAATGCGGCGCAATCGCTGGGTGCTGAGGGTATATGAGATGCTATCGGCTGTACGATTCCAGGCGGCAAACAATAAAGCGACTGTTACGAGCCCGACGCTTCCGGCAAAATAAAACGTACTAAAGTGAAATACCGCTGGCCAGCGCAAAATCAGCAGATTGTCGATGAGTGCAATGAGTAGCAATATGCCGAGACTGCTCGTAAGCGCATATAACACACCGCGTAATCGGCGGATGGGAATGCGTAAACTCATCAGCATCAAAAGGCCTGGAACGAATGCGATAAATGCGCCCACAAACAAAGCCTGCACTTGGCTGCGCTGCGTTTCGAGCACCGCCGCAATAATAAGTAAGCCGGTTAGAATGCCGAAAATATGCGGTTTTTTGAGCGTCAGTTTTCGATCGGGTGCCGTAGCAATCGCGATTGATGGTGTGGCAATTTGGGGCTTTGGTTTTTTGAGTTCTTTGGCTGCTTTGGGCGCTTGCTCAAGTTTTTTGGCCGACTTTTTGCGTCGTGCATCGCGCTCCGCGGCAAACATATTTCGGAACTGCCACAGGCCTTTTATAAAGCCAACATTGCTGTACCATTCCTGCATTGCCTGAATATAGCCATACACGAGTGGCTCGAGTTTGCGTGTTTTCACCACTGTTAGCGCCCAGCGTGAATACAAAAGTTGTACCAAAACCAGCGGCGAAAGGAGCAGCCACGGATTCACGAAACCGAGCAAAAGCGATGCCACCAAAAGTGGCGGAAATGGATAAATAATCGGGCCGACATCGGCGTGTTTGTAGAACATGCGGGCATTACCTTTGCCGTAGGCTTGGCTGCGGCGCAGTGTGTCACGAAGTTTTGGGTCGTACTGGTGGATAATCTTTGATTTTGGCGCGAACCACAAACTGCCGGGATATTTCTGGTTGATGCGTTTGCACAAATCTTCTTCTTCGCCACCAAAACGGAAGCGCTCGTCGAATTGAATTTCGTTCACTAAAGATTTTCGGAATGACATGTTGGCGCCGACCAGCGAGTACACGCTGCGCTTGCGATTTTGGCGTTTTTCGCCCTTGCCCGCTAAGGCCTTTAAGTACAAACCAAAACGGTAAAAAATATTGTTGGATTTGAGCAATGTTGTTTCGAGCGGCTCGAGCGGACTTGCGGCCTGCAGGTAGCGGAACATAAATTTGCTGTTATCTTTAGAGAGTGCGGCACCACCAACACCCTTCACGGTTTCGTCGGTGTAGGCCGCGTAGAGTTCTTTGAGCCAGCTGGGTTGTGGGCGGCAGTCGTCGTCGGTCATGGCGATGATTTCGCCCTTGGCGGCGTTCAGACCAACGTTGCGTGCACCGGCAATACCTTTGTTCTGTTCATTTTGAATAACGCGGACTTTTTTGAAAGATTTGGCAACCTTGAGAGTGTCGTCGGCCGAGCCGTCGTCCACGACAATAATCTCCATTTTGCCTTTCCAAGTCTGTTTTTGGATGGCACGCAAACAATCCGGCAACACATCGGCGCCGTTGTAACAGCAAACGACTACGCTAATCAGCGGCAGACGTTTCCGAGCCATGTTACTTCCTCCACTCCGTGATCATACCAAGGGTGCGGCCAAGGTAATACGATACCAAGAGCGTCATATTGGCGATAATACCGAACACACTGCGCAGCAAGGTTTTTGGCAAGTTGAATTTGGTAAACAAGTGCATCGCGCTGCTGGCGCCAACGTATAAAAGGTCAAGAATAATAAGCGCCACAAGCCATGGTGTTGGAATGAAAAATCCGGCGCTGATCGTTACGAGCAATGCCACGACGAAGCCGAAAAACGCTAGGTCGGGTAAACGCACTTGCTTGTGCTCGTAAAACTGGCGGCTCGCACCCACACCGCTTTCAAACAGCCACGACAAACTTTCGCCGTAGGTTTTGGTTTCGTGGTGCTCAACTAACAAATCGGGAATGCTGGTGGTTTTCAGCCCGGCTGCCTGAATTTGGTACCCAAGATCAACGTCTTCGCCGTTCTTTTTCTTTGGATTGAACGAAATTTTGTCGAACACACCGCGTTTAAACAAGCCATTACCGCCGCTCACTGTCGTTGTGTGCGCAGCAACTTTTGGCGAGAGTTTAAAGACGCGGTGCACCCACGCAACATCGCCATCCGGCACGGCGATGCCGCCACAGGCGTCGTACTCATTCATATATTGCATGCAGTGATCGAGCCAATGACGTGGCAATACAATGTCGGCATCGACAAACGCAATGTAATCGCCCCGTGCAGCGGCCAAGCCGGCGGCACGTGCCGCACCGCGACCCTGATTTGGCTGTAAGTCGACAATGCGGAGCTCTGAGTATTCTTTTGCAACTGCTTGCACGAGCTGCAAAGTTCGGTCACGCGAACCATCGTTTACTACAATAACTTCGAAGTCGTGCAAGTTATCTTGCGCAAAAATTGAGTCGAGCGTTGCGGCAATGTTGCGCTCCTCGTTATAAGCAATGATGACGAATGATGTTTTCATGATGCGTACCTTTCTAGTAGCGGAATTACGGTGTGGTCCCAGTCATATTTTTGGGCGAATTTTTCGATAGCGGTGCGGGATGATTTTTTGGCAAGATACTTTTTAAGCAGTGTGACGAGCTCGGCTTCGTCGTTAAAGACGTCGCCATTTTTGCCGGGCGTTACCAAATCGACGGTGGCGTTGCCTGGGTCGTTCAACGTCAGGATTGGCAAACCGCAGGCGCCGGCTTCGAGCGCAATCAAGCCAAAGCCTTCGCGCTCCGACGGAAACACAAACACCTTGCCGGCTTTCATGGTCGAGAACAAATCGCGGCTTGATTCGATTGGTGGAAGAATCCGCACATTTTTGCTCAGGTCCAATTCTTTAACAAGCTTTTTGAGCGGTTCGGCTTCGGGACCTTTGCCGACGATCACGCAGCTGACGCTAGGCATATCTTTTGAAAGCGTCTTAACGGCGCGGATCAGCATGTCGACGTTTTTGTGTGCCAGCAAACGGCCGACATACACGATGTCGGAACCGTTTTTAGCGATCGGTGCTTCTTTAATAACGTCCAGGTTGGTGCCGTTGGTAGAGGTTATGATGCGAGCGGCTTTTACGCCGTATTCTTCGTGGAGTCGGCGGGCGGTATATGGCGAAACAGCCACAAATTGCTTGGGCAAAAAGATGCTGAAGCGTTCAATCAAATAGGCGATGGTGCCAGATAAACCGCCCATGTAGGTTTTCCAATATTCGCGGCCCCAGACTTCGTGCCAGGTGGCGAGCATCGGCCGGCGCTTGAGCAAACACACAAACCACATGCTGTACAAAGGAAAGTACGGCATGTGATCGACTTCGGCAACGTCAAATTTTTTGCCGAACATTTTGAAACACGCAAGGGCGAACATGATGCCTTCTTTGATTGAGCGTCGTTCGCCTTGGTAGAGTTCGTACTTTTTACATATGGCGTGCATGTGAACGCCATTCACGGTTTTGTCGTTCTCGCCCTCCCACCATTTCATGGTGTAAATGTGTACGTCGTGTCCGGCGCTCGCGAGCCGGCGCGAAACTTCATCGAGCCGGCGCTCTTTACCACCTTTGTGGTACGGGTACACTACGTCAGACACCAGGGCGACACGCATTGTGTTAGTCTTCCTTGCCTTCCATGGCGAGTGATTGCTTCGGTGGTTTCCAGAAGATACCAGTCAAGAACATGTGGACGATTTTGGCGCCGTCTTTGAAGCGGCTCAGTTTGCTTTCGCCGGCACGTTGGTCGTAGGTAATGGGCACGGAGTAAACTTCGTGGCCGAGTTTTTCCATTTTGATGATCATTTCCATCTCGATGGCAAAACCGTCAGATTTGATGTGCGGCGCGAGGTCGTCGATCGCCTCTTTTTTCCACGCAAAATAACCACTTAAAACATCGGTGACGTTTGCACGGTACACTAAACGAACAAAGAATGTGTAAATCCAGTTGCCCAGGCGGTTGAGGTAGGTGAGCGAACCGTCGCTCAGTTTGCCGCCGATGCGCGAGCCAACTACAACGTCACAAAAATCACTCAAAAGTGGTTCGAGCATGCGGTGCATTTCGCTCGGGCGGTAGGTGTTGTCGCCGTCGAGCATAATAACGTAATCGACGTCGTCTTCGATGGCGTTAAAGCCGGCGCGCATGGCGTTGCCCTTACCTTTGCGTTTTTCCGGGATGACAATCGCGCCGGCCTTCCTGGCTACCTCGGCGGTTTTGTCGGTAGAATTATTATCGATCACAAGAGCTTGGATGTGCAGGCCAAGCTTTTCCATGTGTTTGTGGGGGATCGCTTTTAATACCCGAGCGATTCCCTCCTCCTCGTTATGGCACGGTATTACTACAACTACTTTCTTCACTGGATAACTCCCTTCACCCAAAAATTAATGGTTTGCTGCTTTGTTGGTAAAAATACAAAAATCTGTTGGATCGGGGCAACATCAAATAAACGGACTGATTCCTGTCGTGTGATCCACTGATCATTTTGCAGTGTTATGCGCCCGCTGTCGAGTGTAGTTGTTGTATTTTCTGTCTTGACAGCCACAATATAGGGGTAAGACGTGATTTGCCCTTCGGCATTGTGGATTGAAAAGCTAAAGTTAAGGACTGTTTCATTATTGGCTTTTTTTGGTAATTCTGCCGTATTATTAAATGCAAGCTCGGTATAACCTTGCGGTCCGAGATCAGTACGCAAAGTAGCGAGCAAGTGTGGAAGGTTGCCGGTAAAGCCCTCGATCGCGACAATCAAGAGGAGCACAAAAATGCCAGCGACGAGAATAGTGCTATGCAAGTGCTGGCGAACGTGCGCGATAAGACGCGAAAGAACCGAGGGTAACGCGAAGGGCATGAAACTCCTAGACCCCTCCGGTTGGTAATGTAGTTATTGTAGCCTATTTTTGCATAATTTGCAAGTTTAAATTGATTAATATAAAGTGGAGTAACTTATGAGTGGAGAGCAAAAACGATTGGGTGGGAACCGTTTACGACGCAAGGGTGCGGCGGTGAGCCTGGCAACAATAACGGCGCTCGGCCTCTCGGCATGCAGTAAGGAATACTGTTTGGTTTGTTATACGGACCCACCCACGATAACCAAAACGCGACCATCTCCCCCGCCCCCGCCTTCTTATAACCCAGCTGCGCCGCATCCATATGTTGCCGTGCCAAGTCTTCAGCGGTATAAAAAAGGCAAAGTTTGCCCGGATGGCAGCAGCGAAATTGCGGCTTGCGTCGTGCCGATTTACCGCGAACCGAAAATACCAAAAGGCCCGCTCACCACAAGCAATACGGTAAATGTTACGAACGGTGTGGGCGACCGGGTGTGGCCGCGTGTCTGGCAAGGCGATATGAATGGCCCGCGCGACGAAGTCGAAACCAGCTGTCAGGTTATTGGCGAAAAAGTTACGGCGGCCCGCGACTCTGATGTATGGGATGTGGTAAAAATTCCGGCGGAACATGCCAACACCCCTGCACTCTACGATGCTTTGGACCCAAACGCGACACCAAAACTTGGCTACGAAAAAGATGCAGGAAGTAATCAAGCTTCAGTCGTCTATGCTTTTATGCCCAATGTACTTTTCGATCCGCCGGCCCTAAACGTGCCTCCCTGCACCGCTCAGCAAAACCCCATGGATTATCAGAAAGCTTCCTAGGGTATACTTATTGGTATGGTAATTCACTTTGTTTGTCGCGGTAATGGACTGCGCAGCACCATGGCCGAGGCTTATCTGCGTTCTTTGCAGTTGCCGGAAGTCGAAACATTATCAAGCGGCACCGTCATCGACGAATTTAAAGGCATGCCGGTTTCGCCGCACGGGATTGCAGTGCTCGAACACCATGGCATCGCTAATTATGCAAAACGGGTCCGCGAACAGCTTACGCCCGAACGATTAGCGCGTGGCGATCTCACTATTTTTTTGAACGAGAGAGTTGTCGATGAAGCCCGCACGATTGCACCCTTGCCTAAACGTATGGCCGTGTGGGAAGTGGCCGACATGGGCGAAGGCTCGCGCCAGGTGAAAAAAGCGAGCGATGCCGAGCACTTTTCGGTTGCCATGTTTGGTGAAATTAAGGCGCAGATCGACGCGCTCGTGCCGCAGCTTGTTCCGTAACGGAAACTTTCGGAAAGTCTCAGCGCTTTATGCTATCGTTAAGGGGTGGTCCACACCGTTCAGCATGAAAAACCTGACTGGGAGAACATCCCGGTGCGTTCCCGCACCCGCTGGCAGCGAATTGCCGCTCGGACGCATGGGTACCTAACGCCGGGCAACGCGATAACGGCACTCGGGGTACTCTTGTCACTTGCCGGACTCTTTTTGATTTTTCAAGGCCGAATTATGTTTGGTCTTTTTATTTTGCTTTTTGGCCGCATTGCGGATTTGCTTGATGGGTTTGTGGCTGATCGCACGGGTACTAAAAGTCATGTGGGTGAAGCGCTCGACGCCGGCTTCGACAAAGTTATCGCTGTTGCCGCGATTGTAGTGTTTTTGGTAAAACACACGGTGCCGTGGTTGCCGCTGGGCGTGGTGCTGGCGCAAAGTGTGATCATCGTGGGGCTTGGCGCAGTAGCGCAGATTCGCAAACGGCATGTACACCCTTCTGAACCGGGAAAATACGCCGCGATGTCGATATGGATCAGTTTATTTTTGTTTGTGCTGGCCCGTGGCGTAAGTGCTCAAAACGTGTTTGCGGCGGATTGGCTGCAAGCGTTCGGGTATTTGTGGCTGGTGTTATTTGTACTGCTCAGCATCGACGCGGTGCTGGGTTATTGGACGGTGGTAACCGGCAGCGGTTCGCGTTATTCCACTCCACGTACCTTGCAGCAAGGCATGTCTGGCTGGCTGATTCGTTGTGGCAAGGGGCTACTGCGCCGTAAATGGTTACTGACGATTTTGGGAATCATATTTTTGTCGGTGTTCGCTGTCACCTACTTGCTGGCAACGAGCCCGTACAGTAGCGATACCATGGTTAAACCACCCTTTACTACTGCGTATGTTGATGGCAAAGTAACGCTCACCCAGCACTACCAGCCCCATGTGTATAGCGGCGGCCTCGCACATTTTGTTGGGATTTATGGCAAGCAACTGACGAGTATTTTGTGGGCGTGGGCGCAAGGGCCAAAAGTACCCGCCGGCAATGCGGATACTATCATCGAGGGCATTCACCGAATACAATTCGACCCGAATAAACCGTATGTCATTTCGGGCGATCAGTTCGACGGATTGTATTTGCGCAATCTCGGCACCTTTTATGAAGATTTATTGGATCCGCATACCGCTCGATCCGCCGAAGATTGGCACAATCGCCAGCGCATTGCCGTGCAAACCGTGGCCTATGGACTTTCGGCAATCAACCAGCTGGGCCGGCCGGTAACGACTTTGATGCCCATCAGCGCGCAAGGGGTACTTGCCGTCAATATTTATAACTACCCTTCTGACACCATGTTCAGCCTGCTTGCGACGCTTGCCAAACTCCAGGCCGATCCGGCAACCAAAGACGTAGCCACTCAATTACTGACGCAGTACCATCAAGGCTTAGACCGCGCCTATCGCAATTACATCGGCACGGTGCGCGACAGTAAAACGGGCCTGGTGCGCCGCGATATCCATGTGTCGAGTGCACGCGACGCGGCGAATCGCCAGAGCAGCTTTTACGATAATGTGATTTTATGGAAAACACAGCAGCTAGCAGCGAGTTTGGGCCTGGCGCAATTTAGCGGGGATGATGCCGATCAACTTCGCCAAACGATACTCGCGCGGTTTTGGGATGCACGAGAAGGTCATTTTATCGACGATCTCGCGTCGGGTCATGAGCATTCGTACTCGTCGGATTGGCTCATTGCGCTCACAACCGGCTTTTTAGAACCGGTTGTTGCCGACGACCGGACACGACTGGAAAAAATCTCGGCCTACATCGACAAGCAGCACATCGCCGAACCCGTTCCAATTCGCTATGCCAATGCCAACCCTACCGAGCAAAACCGCTTTGTAAAATTATTTGTCGGCTCGTATGGCGGCACGGCTACCTGGAGTTATTGGGGTATGAGTTACATTAAAATGCAGATTGCACTGTATCAGCAAACCGGCCAGGCGGTGTATGCCAATCACGCACAAAAAGCGCTTGATGCCTGGCAGCGGATTATTGTTCGCGACCGCGGCTTTCCCGAAACGCTTGATGCACGTGGCAACTTGCTCGTCACACCGTTTTATGAGAGTATTCGCACGAACGGTTGGGTTGTTGGCTATGAAGCCGCACAGACTCAATGGCAAGCAGTAAAAGGAAATCGATAGTATGGCGCGTGCCGAGTTTACCTGTTTTATTGTGGTACATAACCCTAAAAGCACCAACGCACACAACACGAAGCGGCGCATTGCGGAGATTCGCGAGAGTGCGCCCGACGCCGAAGTGATTGTGGTCGAGACGTCGCCCAAGGGCTATGTTGCTAACCAGCAGTTATTACGGCGATATACCGACAAGCTGGGCAAACACACGTTGGTGTGCATCGCGGCCGGCGACGGCACGATTAACAGTGTGGTTGAGGGATTGCTATCCGATCCAGAGTTGCCCGAAGCTGCGCGCCATACGCCCATTTTGCCGCTGTGGTGCGGCAATGCCAACGATTTAGCGCATATGCTCAATGGCAAATCATATCGTGCTCGGATTTCGCACTTACTCGACCAAGGCCAAATTGTAAAGGTGTATCCCCTGGCCTGCACGCTTACTCATGCCGGCAAAGCGCAGACGCGCCACGCTGCCTGCTACGCCAGTTTTGGCGCCTCGGCTTACACGACACAAGCTTTGGGACAAGCAATTCGCCAGCAAACACTATTCCACCGCTGGCCGCTGGCGCGATTGTTGCACGAGCTCGGTATTGTGATCGGCGCCATGCGCCAGGCGCCGGTGTTTCGCGCTGCGCAAAAAGGTCGTGAGCTGACTATCTTTGAGTGCATCTTTTTTAACGGCCCCCGTTTTGCCAAAGTTGCGGGTGTGCGCCGCCGGTTGACCGACAAAAACTTTCATATGGCCGTAGTAGAGCGCAAACGATTTTCAGATGTGATGGTTTCGATTTTTAAGTTATCGCGCCGCAACTCAGTTGCTTTAACTGCAACACAATCGGAATTTACGGCGCTTGATAACACTTGGGCGCAGTTCGACGGCGAAGCGGTGGAAATTCCGGCCGGCACCACAGTGCACATTTCGGTTGCCCGCCGTCCGTTTTATGCGCTCGCCACCAAGCATTGACGCCTATATAAACTATGATCGTTTTTGCGTCTTACGGAGTAAAACGCGCTGAGAGCTATTTGGTCTGAGGAGCGGAAGTCGTTACGTCAAAACAGTCCGGCAATCGTGCGCCGAGCGCGGCAGTGATCTCTGTGTCGAGACCTGCGCCTGGGTAAAATGAGACAGCGTCATTGTGCCCGGGCTTCGTTTCAATACCCAAGTAAGAAGGTTTGACACTCATACAGGTGGCTACAACCACACTGCCGACGCCCACCCTTTGATTTGTTTTTTCCTCGGGACTAAATACATGATGTAGATCAGTTATTTCCGCTTCAGAGCCTGGCCTGGGCGCGCAGATATCATCGGGTGCGACTTTTCCTGCGTAGAGACTCGTTATCTTAAATGTCTTTGTGGCTTTATCTATTAAGGCGACGCCGCCGATGCCAAATGTACACTGCTCCACGCTGGTGGGGGTGGGCACGGCTGTGATTTCGGGACTGGACGTGACAGTTGCCTCTGGACTAGGGGTTGGCGTAGGTGCTGCCGGCTGCTCGGCAGAGCATCCTGCGGTAATTGCTACTGCTGCTGTTAATGCTGTACCAAGTACTAAACCTTCACCGATTTTCATATAGACTAGCTCCTGTAAATTTACGGTTAAGGATTCATCATAGTATGGCGGGTATTGAATAGCAAGGTAGAACTATACATTTGTCCACGATGGTTTGCAGCCGAATGTTACGATCACTTCTAGTACAAAAACTACAACAGACTTTTTAGGGCATTTCGGTGTAGGCTGGGGTTCTTCGTGAGAGTGGGCTTCGAAACGGTCGGAAAGTGCTTGCGGTTAGGAAATTACGGGCTTATAATTCGACCTAGCAATGTGGGTGCTGGTGTTTCACCTTCCTACCTGCAGGCTTATTAACAATTTTTGGGAGCATACACACTGACCGTCCACGGTTAAGCGTCCCTGCAAAACCTTTTCAAGCAATAGACGTATGGTCTAGCATTGGCATCGAACGGTCGCCTCTGCCGAATCCACGCGCTCTTAAAACCATAAAGCCGTTCACTGATTGGATTACCTTTCAGATCTCTTATTACCTTCAAATCTAGGAGCTTGACCTATGAACAACGTACCCCGCACCCCCATTAACAAAGAAGTTTCGATCACCGGCATGTACTTCCGTAACGGCAAAAAGTCTTTGCGCAGTTACCCGAAGCGTATGGAGCTCGAAGGCGAAGAATATACTTTCATCGAGTCCGGCCTGCACTTCTTGGTTAAAAAGGGCCAGCAACTGTTTGAGCTGTTCGACATGACTGACGGCACTAACAGTTACCGGCTGAAGCTCGACACTAACGAAAACACTTGGACGTTGGTTGGCATGAGCGAACTGCCACGTGCGATGGTCTAGACGGAGCAATCCGTTGCAACGAAAGCCTTAATTGCGATATTTTTGCAATTAAGGCTTTTTTGCTGCATGATGAAACTACACCTATGAAACGCACGAAAATAATTTGGTTCGTCATAATCGCGCTTATTATCGCTCTGGTGGGCTACATGGCCATCACATCCAAATCGAATAATAGCTCGTCGAAAGATGGCTTGCAGATTGTTGCCGCCGAAAACTTCTGGGGCAACATCGCGTCGCAAATTGGAGGCGATAAGGTGCATGTGATCAGCGTTGTTTCGGATCCGAACGCCGACCCGCACGAATTCGCCACAAGCACCAACACGGCGCGAGATTTCGCCCATGCAAAGTACGTTATTTTGAATGGCGTAGGCTACGATAGCTGGGGCGACGCGCTCATTAAAGCCCAGCCAGAAAACAACCGCACCGTACTCAAAATTGCCGATGCGGTTGGGAAAAAAGAAGGCGACAATCCGCACTTGTGGTACAGCCCTGCCTATGTGCAGCAGGCGGCAGAGCACATGGCCGCCGACATGAGCAAGCTCGACCCTGCGCATGCGAGCACATACAAAAACAACCTGGATACTTTTAAAAAGACTTGGGCTGATTACCAGGGCCAACTCGCCGCCATTAAGAAAAACTATGCCGCCACCAAGATTGCTGCAACCGAAGATATCTTTGAATACACCGCTGCGGCCGCCGGATTTGACGTAATTTCGCCGCGCTCGTTTATGCAGGCGGTTGCCGAAAGTAATGACCCGCCGACCGAATCGATTGCCGGTTTCCAAAAACAGCTGCAAAACAAGGAGCCGGCGCTGCTTGTGTACAACCAGCAAACCTCGACGCCGCTTACCGAAAGCCTCAAAAAACTCGCTACTGATAACGACATCCCGGTCGTAGGAATCACCGAGACGATGCCAGAAGGCGCTCCATCGTTTCAAGATTGGATGAATACGCAGCTTACCGCAATCCAACGTTATATCTCGAAGGAAGATCACTCAAATCAATGAAAAATCAAGCCGCTATCGTAGCCGAGAATCTGGCTGCCGGGTACCGCAATAAAACCGTTTGGCAAGATGCCTCGTTTACGATTCCCAAAGGCGAATTTGTTGGTGTACTCGGGCCGAACGGCGCAGGCAAAACGACGTTATTTCGGTTGCTGCTCGGGTTGGCGAAACCGCTGCGCGGCAGTATTAGGATTGCAACCGACGAGCCGCGACATGGCCACGCGCATGTTGGCTATGTGCCCCAGCGTCGTCCGGTTGACGACACCACGAGCATCGAAGCTTTAGAATTCGTTCGCCTAGGGCTTAACGGGCACTGCTTTGGACTTGATCGTAAGGTAAAAAAAGAACGCGCCAAAGCGCTCGAATCACTCAAAGCGGTTGATGCCGAAGCGCTGGCGCACCAGCCTTTGGGGTCGCTTTCGGGTGGTGAATTGCAGCGCATTTTTCTGGCACAGGCTTTGGTGGGTGATCCGGAAGTACTATTACTCGATGAGCCGTTATCAAATTTGGATATTCGCCGCGAGGCCAGTCTGGTGCAGCTCATTCACAAAGTAGTGAAAGAGCGCGGCGTGACGGTGCTATTGATCGCACACGACCTCAATCCCCTGCTGCCGGTGCTCGACCGCGTGGTGTACATAACCAACGGTCAGGTTGCGACCGGCAAACTCGAAGAAGTCATTACCTCGCAGTCGTTGAGCGAATTGTATGGCGCGCCGATCGAAGTGCTGCATGATTCGCGGGGACGCTTGGCGGTGCTCGGCATCGAGGAGGCAGCCCATGCGCACTAATTTTTTGACGAGTTTTTTGGCGAATGTACACAATTCGCCGTTCGGGTTTAATCTGGTAACAGATCTCCGCGAAATGTGGCAATACGCTTTTATGCAACATGCGTTCGAGGCGGGCACAATCGTGGCCATCGTGGCGGGTGTAGTCGGTTATTTTGTGGTGATTCGTCGCGCTTCGTTTGCGGCGCACGGTTTGTCGCACGTCGGATTTGCCGGTGCCGCCGGCGCGGTGCTGCTCGGGTTCAACCCGTTAGTAGGGCTGTTGCTGTTTACTACGGGCGGCGGGCTGGCGATGGCCGGACTGGGGCGAAAAGCAGCCGCACGCGATGTTGAAATCGGCGCGGTGCTGTCGTTCATGCTCGGACTCGGCGTGCTGTTTATTAGCCTGTACAAGGGCTATGCGACGCAGGCATACTCGATTTTGTTTGGTGAAATTTTGGGCATTAGCGCCACGGATGTGTGGGTGACTGGTGTGGTGGCTATGGTGATTTTAGTAGCTATGGCGGTGTTGTATCGCCCACTGTTATTTGCCTCGCTCGACGAAGATGTGGCTGCGGCCAAAGGTGTCCCGGTGCGTGCCATTGGTGTTTTATTTATGGTTTTGGTAGCGATAACCACCTCGATCGCCGTACAGGTTGTAGGTGTTTTGCTGATTTTTGCACTTATGGTCACGCCTGCAGCTGCAGCCGAGCGATTAGCAAAACGACCGGCCCAAGGTATCGCCATAGCAATTGCCGTGGCGTTGCTGAGCACGTGGTTCGGACTGTTTATTTCGTACTATATCCCCTATCCGGTCAGCTTCTTTATTACGAGCGTGACGTTTGCAGTGTATTTGATAGTGCGGCTGGTGATTGCACTGCGTCGCCGCGTTCCGGCCACGGCAGACTAAAGTATTATTCGGTGACAACCACGGTGCCGTGCATGTAAGGATGCGGCTCGCAGTGATAGGTAAAAGTGCCGGCTTTGGTGAACTTATAGCTATATGTTTCGCCCTTGCCGAATGGTTCGCTCTTGGGGCCTTCACTTTCGTCGGCCGTTACAGTGTGGTGTACGCTGTCGGTGTTGGTCCAGGTTACGGTGGTGCCCACCTTAACGGTAATACTGGTGGGACTAAAGGTGTAGTTTTTGATTTCGACTTTGTTGGCGGCGGTGCTGTCACTTGAACCCGAATTTGTGCTGGAACCGCCATTGGCTGGAGGATTTGATGAATTATTGGTGCTGCCGTTTGTGCTATCACTCGTCTTGCTCGTATTGGAACTGTGACCGGGCATATTCATATGGTCCATGGAGTTGTCTTTTTTCGACTTACTGCCGACAATCGCGGCCGCCGCGACTACCACAACGATTAAAACAATAAGACCGATCATTATAGGAAGATGCTTGTTTTTCATGGTGACTCCTTATGTAGTAATGGCGGCTGTGCTTTTAACATGCCTGTCCTTATTGTAATCCTACTTTTAGAAAATCCCGCACGGATCTGCAAGCTGCCTATATACTTTGCATCCATCTGTGCGAACCTTGCTAATAGGTACAACGCTTCTTATACTATACCTATGACAAAGTCTCAAAAAACCGAAAATCTTGATTATGTGCCCGGTGTTTGTAATATTAACCGCAAAGAAATCGCCCTCCGGCGCAAAGTCGGTTTTGGCGGGCTGGTGGCGTTTGCCGCGGTTTTGGCGTTGCTTTTGGCGACGTCGGCCTCGGTGTGGTGGCGCTTATTTTTGATTACTCCGGCGTTTATTTCGGCGATTGGTTTTTTGCAGGCCAAGAATAAGTTTTGTGTGATGTATGCCGCCGACTACAAGCAAAACGCCACGGAAGGCAGCAAATCAGCGCGAACAGTTACCGACGACCTCTCACGCAAGGCCGACGCAAAACGTGCGCGGCAAATCAACTTACAGGCGTTCGCCGTTACTGCGGTAGTAATGGCGATCGTGTTTTTACTGCCACGCTAGCGAAGGGCATTGGGGCTGGAAGCACTTTGGTTCATGAACGAACCGATAGTTGGGAAATCGTGCAATGTGAGCGCCGCGACCTCGCCAACACGAGCAGTCTCCGACGCAAATGGTGCTGGATCCGCTGACACGATCCCTGTTTGAGATTTCGGAGTTGGCGTACAAACTGCGAACGAATCCTGCATGAGTTTAAAAGCGTGGGCGCCGATTTCGGTTGCAGTGTTGGGTACATAGTAGCGACGCACGCCGCGATTATTGGCAAAAGCCTGGTCTTCCACGGTGGTAAGCAGGACATCGTATTCTGCGAGCTTGTTCAAAACATCACGTACCGGCACAAAGTCCTGGCCGGTGCAGCTTGCTACCTGTGAAGCATACACGAGTGGAGTTCCGCCATTATCCTGCGCATTATTAAAATGAAACGCCACACAGCCCAGGGTGCGCCGCCGGCCCTGGGCTACACGGCCAAAAACCCTTGACTCCACAAGGTAGCGATCGAGCTGTTCGATTGGATAATTGTTATTGCTCATACTCATTCCCATTATACAAGCCGGGCGCTTCCTGCGGCTGTGTGGTGACGGACGGTTGCATAGGCGCAGCTGCAGTAGACTCCTCGGTACGCAGCTGCTGGTCTGTCTTAAAATCGCAAATTTCGGGTGGAGTAAGGAGCTCCGCGAATTCGCGTGCTTGGTCACTTTCCGTAAGCCCATAAGTATTGTGGCGCCGTGGCCCTACTTTAATGCCTGCAAGCTTGAGGACCTCTGCGGCTTGGAGCGCACTCAGCATGCTTCGCACAGCGCTAATTGATCGTCCGGTGCATACCGAAATATCAGCAACGGCTACTTGCCCGTTTGTTTCGTCCAAGAGGTGGCACGCAAGGCAACCGAGCATATTCCGCCGGCTAATAAGTTTCTCGGTTTTGCCTGTGGCATGTAGAAAGAATTGTTCGGCGTCTGCATTGGCGGCGGCGAGTTGCTCGGGTGTTGTTGTGCCCGGAGTTCTGACTTGGGTGAGCTCAAACCGCTTCACTTTAGCTAAAGGATTCGTCTCAGGTTTTTTGCAGGGTGTTTTTGGCAGCGCCGCCACATAGTCGTGAGCGGCTTCGGTTTTTGTCGGTGTGTATAATCGGCGCGGTACGCCTTCTTCTTCTGCGGGCTGTGATTCAACAATGCCCTTTCGGCGAAGCGCGCTGAGGCGCTGCCCGGGATCGGGATGGCTTGAACAAGCGGAGAGCGTAGCTGCACTTACCGGTATTACATTGGTAGGATCGCCCCAATAACAACCGAGACATTGGTCAAGGCTTTGCTTGACCTTTCCTCGTTCATCGGCTCTACCGTGCTTAAAGGGGGCTGATTGTTCGCCGACCATTGATCTACCATACAATAATAATTAAATATGCGCAAACGGCATTATTGTCGTATTATTCTGTTACAGTGGGTGGCGGTTGCCGGAGGGGTATCATCTCGCTGAGTGGTATGGTAGGCCCGACTATCGGCGTGCCTTGCTCGTGCAACAACTTCCCCGCTTTGAACGCGCAAACTTGAGGTGGCGTGAGGCGACGGCCAAATTCCACGGCGGCTTCGGTAGATGCGAGCGTGAATGGTTGGCGGACTGCCGGCAGGGTTTCGTCTGTTCTTGTAGTAGTAAACAGGTCTTCGTCTTGCAAGAGTCGAAGAAAGTCATAGGTGGATTCTGTCGACCGGGCGGTACAGTCAGATAGTGTGCGGCTGGTAACGTAGCCCTCCGCATCGCCAAATAAGTGACATGCTATACATCCGAGCGTGTGGCGACGGCGATCCAAAGGCTCGGCAGTAATGTTACCGGTCTTTTCTAAAAGCCATGCTTCTGCCTCGGCATTAGCGTCGGCTAAAGCTTTTGAGGTGGTAGCTCCGGGAACTTCCGTCGGGGGCAGCGCGTACTTTTTCGCAGTGACTGGATTTCGAGATCTGCTCATACACGGTTCTTTAGGTAGTTTCTCGATATAAGCGCGAGCTTCTGGGGTGGCGGTGGGGGTAAAGAGCAACCTTCGTGGCCCTCCATCCTCTACAGGTGTTGATTCGGCTATGCCTCGCTTACGGAGATCGCGCAATCGTTTAGCGGGATCGGGAACGTTCGTACATGCAGCGATTTCAGTAGGCGATACGGGACGGATATTGTTAGGGTCCGCCCAGTGGCAGCTTAAACAACGATCGAGGGCCTCTTTGGTGAGTACCCGCGTTGCAGCGTAGGTGGATGGGTCGGGACGATACGGTTTTTCGGCAGACATGGATCCACCATACAGTAATCGATGATCTTATACAAATATGAGATCAGCCGGCGCGGCTCGTTACCATTTACTTCTCGCCATGACCGGCTATTGATTGTCCCTGAGCCCAGAGCATTTCAAATAATTGCCGCTGTGAATCCGCGATTTCTTGGTTATAAATTTCGAGTCCGAAAATCTCGCCGTCCTTCCAGTTGTAATAGGCCACGACATCGTCGTAGGTTACTGAGGAATGTGTGATAGCAAACGCACTATCCGGTAAATAGCGGCCTTCCCAGTGCGCGAGTTTTTCGTTGTTGTGTTTGGTGTACCAGGTCTGTTGGGTTTGTAAAAAATGGTCACCGACGATGCTGCGGAATTTCATATCGCGTGCATTACAGCGCTCAACCCAGCGTTCAAAAAATGCCAAATTGGTACGGCCCTGCATGTTTTCGTACAAAATTGAGAGGCTTTCCGACTGCGCTTTGGTTTGGTTCCAATACATCTGTTTGACACCGTCATTGCCTCGGTAAAATTGTACATGCGTGAGCGGCGAATGGTCCGATGCGGTCTGGTAACGCGATTGCAATTCGGAAAGCCCCGCGTGTAAATCGCGGATTTCCTGCTCGCGCTCGGTGATCAAAATTTGCAGGTTGCTAATAGGTGCCGCTTTGTAGAGTTTGCGTTTGTAATGTGTTTCGATTTCGAGCAAATGGTTGCTGGTGAGCGTGTCGAGCAAACGATATAGCCGGGTGCGTTCAAGCTTGGTATTGCGCGCCAGCTGTAGCAAACTTTGCGGGCCGTAGGCTTGCAACACCAGATATATATCGGCAATTTCGCGCTCAAGTCCAAGCTTAGCAAAATACTGGTGCATAGGCTCAATATCGTTCGGCATTGGCTTATTGTCTAACAGGTGTGCACTTTTGCGCAACAGGTATAGAAAATATCGCTTGTTCCCTACACTCGTGACAATAACGAGGACGTCATGAAAACACTGGAACAAACGCACGAAATTGAAGCCCTGATTCCTCGGCTCGAAGCCGATATGGCAATCGCCGGCGGCATCCAGGAGTTTGAACAGTTCGTGGCTGCGGATTTTGACGAAAAGCAAGCGGAAATTTTTTACGGACACGCTGCGTACATTGATAGTTTGTTCGACGAATTCGCGCCGCATATTACGCCCGAGCAGCGGATGCGTGGCAAACTGCTCGGTGGCATCTCGCTCGCTTTTATGAGCCTCAAATATGGCGATGATGAATTTTCGCCTCGCTTATATAGCGGTAACTACGAAGAAAAGGTGTTGGCAACGTATCATCACGCGCGACACCCCCGGCAAATGATGCGCGGCGAATTCGAGTATGCAGTAAAGGTGAACGAAGTCATGCCAGGAACATTTACCGACGAAGATTTTATAATCTTCCCTGAAACCGCCGGCTTTCACGATGCGCTGATGGGCAACGGTCGCCGGATCGACGAAGTCTTGAGCTGGCTGCTGTACAAAACTTTTTTGGAACGATTGGGTTTCGCGCCTTCAATAAAAACCAAGCGAGGCATTTTTACCACTATTTGGGATGACAAACACAAACGACAGCTTGTTGATACGTCGCCGGAGGCGCTGAATAGCGATGCAGAAATCTGGAGCAGTCGCGCGGCTGGTGTGGGCGATTTATTGAGTGTATCGCAGCGCCATGGCCCGTACGAGGCGTTGTGCGTGTGGATTGAGGACCTCTGTAAAAAACAACACAACCAAATATTTACCAAAACCGCCGCGACCGTCGGATTCTCGCTCGTCGGTGTTACGATTGACGATTGTTTTCGGTTTGTGGGCCAACATGAGCAGCTCAACCAACGACTCGGCAAAGCTCTGTTTGACAACATCGGCTTTATGCGTAATTTTCAACCTGCCGACCCTGACCTTGACCAATACTTCCCTGGCCGACTGGCAAATGTGGCGTTTTTTGAAGCCGTCTACGAGCGGTTTACTGCGCGCAAATTGAGCGCGACCGGCGTACTGCGCGCTGCACGCATGTTTAAGGACGGGCTTTTGTTTGCCGACGCCGAGCGCCTTGTCGCGTAACGCCACGGCGCTGGTTTGTACCGGCAAAAAGTAAACTATAGGGCTGGGTGCGGGCATAAGATTCAAAATCTTCGAGTGCTACAACGGGAATATTGCCTCGTCCATAGCGATGCAGAAACGCGCTGGTTTCGGGAATGTAGGTGCGTGGTACTTCGATGTGCGTCACATGTTTGGCAAGCAAAATAGGCGACAAAGTGCGAACCTCGTGCGCGGCAATTGCCCGCGAAGTTTTGGTAAGGGTGATCCCCGAGACGCCATACAAAATCGGATAATTGCCCGGTATGTCCGAGCCTTCGCGGAAGGTGCCCACCAGACTCGTCGGGGTTTTAGTAGTTTTTTGATGCCAGGTGCGCGAACCGCTTGCCTTAACCTGTCGCTTTGCTTTGCGATAGCTGCCTACTTCCTGAGCGGCGACCAAGCCCGAGTCGCCCAAATACATAGCGGCCCAAAATGCCGCGTTGCCGTAACGTCCCGGGCTTTTCTTTGTGGTGCGGTGCACATCGGCGTAGGCTCGCGCGTAGATGCGAGCGGGCGCTAGCGACAAGCTTTGCATGGGGCCGCCGGCGTCGAAGTTGTCGAGCTGCGGTTCAAGCGTCCCGCTCGACGCCACAATTTGAAGTAAATCGATCACATCGTCACCGCGATATTGAAACCGTCCGCTTCCGTGCCAATATTCGGTTTGATCGAGTAAACTACAAATCTGTTCTTGCTGTTCTGGTGAAAGCTTTGGCAGGCGCGCAAAACGTCGCGTAAGTAGCACGTCAAAAAACCAAAGTGGTATAGCTCGCCGGTCGAGCCGATGGCTGCGGCGCATTGCCCGCCCGGTCAAATGGCCGAGTGCGCCAAAGAATGCTTGTTTCCCTGTCATAACAAGTACGATTTTAACAGATGTTAATCCTTTTCGAGCATAAATTTTGGTGATGCGCGCGAATATGGTAGTGTAAGAGTTTTATGGCCGAAACTAATCCGACACCTTCAGGCTTCTCAGCGCCACCGGAAGTTGGCGAGCATTTACGTGTCACATTTCAGCATGCAACCAGCGAGATTGACGTAGTTCCCGTCTCGGCCATCACGAATTATCCGGCGTTTCCCAACGATGATTCCGATGTTTTACCACCGGGACTTGATATCTATGCCGCTCCAACGGAGGCTATAACAGGGCGGACTTTTCAAGACTATTGCGCATTGTATTTGGCGGCGGGCAGTGGTACGTTTACGCTCCTGGAGCTGGGACGAGCCGTTGAAATTCCTTTCCTAAATGTTTGGCAGACAGTTAGGCGTTTACATAAAACTTTGCCTGAGCAGGTACTTGCGGTGGAGCCCAATGAGCCGCTTATTCGAAAACGTAAGGTTACTCTGGGCAATGTAGCGGTTGCCGAAGTACAGCGTGCCTTTGAGCCCGAAGAATTGGAAGCGCGCCAGGAACATCGGCGTGAAATGGACGAAGCACAAATTGCAGCTCATCAACGGCAAGCCATGCATCGGCAAAAGCCGAAGATTCTGGAATTGCAATATCGTGAAAGAGAAAAACGTCAACTCGATTCGTACAATCATGTCGTAATTACGATCGGAGACAGCGGTATACGTCTCGATCTTACAACACTGGAGGGGCGGCTCACCTTTCGCTATATCGAAAGCATGAAAAAGCTGACGGCCGGCGTACCTATTGGTAGCGGTAATCGGCGTATTGCTATGCGTGACATTAGAGCGGAAGCTTGGAAAAACATGACAATAGCTGAACGGCTGAACTACGCTACGGAAATAGAACAGCTGTACAGCGGCAAGGGCTCTTTTATGGATGAGTTCTTTACGCATGTGGGGGAATATCTTCACCAAGTTAAGCCGAATGGCGCGCGACCCATCACCATGCCACGAGATCAGACCACACTTCTTTTTACTAACCCGCCCATAAAGCTCGCTTTCTCGGAGAGGCCACCGAAAGAGACAAGTTCAATACCCCCGCTCGATATACCGTCGTTTCCCGAAGGTATCGCGGAAAAACTGCCCAAAACCCCGATCGCGATACCCGATTTTTCTCCTCTGAGAGTGCAACGCCGGGGCTATCGCTCGTGACGGCCGAGCAGTCGCCGCAATTATCTCCCTCGACTCCAGAGTTTCGCGTAACCTATCGCCCGACAACCCAAGAGTTTGAAATTGCGCCAGAAAGTGTTCTTGTTCCCGGCGTAAATTATCCGGGTGATCCTGCCCTGTTGGCGGAAGGCATGTCTGTTCCCGAGGAACTTACCGTGTACCGGTCGCTGACACCGCATAATACCGGTCGGATGTTCGAAGCATTGAGCAGCTTGTACGTGGCACTCGGGCCAGGCCATCACCCGAAAAAAACCGTGACCGAGACGACGGACCAAGAATGGAGCGGAGTGCGTGAAACGATGAATCTTGCCCAAGGGGTGTTGCCGGGGCAGGTCGCAGGAATGCACAATCCCGATTGTAAATGTTGTAAGTACATTTTCTTTGGTAATATGGCCCTCGCCACTGCACTTACCGATATTTCTGCCGAAGAAAAACAGCGCCGCAACGAACTGTTCCATGCGAAAGCCGCGGCTCAACCTACCTTTGATGCTCCTTGTGCCGAGGTGCGGCTTCCCCAAATGCGCGCCGAGTGCTTGGCGGCCGAAGCCGACAAGCAACAGCTGCTCACTTTTAGTCATGCGATTTTGCAATTTGGATCGGACATTCGCTACATTCGTTTCGACACGCTTGAAAACATTCTGCTCCTGCGCTTTATACGGAGTGCCAGGCAAACCCAAACAATTCCTTCGGATCGTGCTTCGACGCATCGGGTTATGGCGTTTACCTCGGTGCGGAATCACGTATGGGAAAGTA